>Ga0207675_100000004_pt1 | contig 210328 bp, 185 predicted proteins | sample KBSSwiS42_FD_184305 | JGI IMG/M metagenome (GOLD analysis project Ga0207675, IMG submission 184305) | Switchgrass rhizosphere microbial communities from Kellogg Biological Station, Michigan, USA - KBS Switchgrass S4-2 (SPAdes) (version 2) | ecosystem: Host-associated > Plants > Roots >...
CCGGGTCTGCGCTCCATCGTGGACCGGGTACGACCTTCCCTGGAGGGGCTACTTCACACGGAGCTCGCGCGCGACCGGGTGCGGCTCTGGCAGGAGGCGGTACGGGCGAACATCCGGGCCTCGGTGAACCAGCTCCGGCACGGCTCCGAGATCCTGGAGAAGCTCGTCCTCGCAGGGAAGCTCGAGGTCGTGGGCGCCGAGTACGCGCTCGACTCCGGCGAGGTCGTCTTCCTCGACTGAGCAGGGCTCGGGCCGGCCGCTCGGATCAGAAACTTCCGACGGCCTGGACCCCGACCTGACCCTTCATCGGGGCGACCAGGACGAAGAGCTGCAGGCCCGGAGCGGCGGCCGGACCGGCGCGGTGTGGCTTCACCACCGCAAACCGATCCAGCAATCCCCCCAGCAGCGCCTCGGGGCGCGGGGTGGAGGTGGACCGCGCAGTGGGCCGTGCCAGTCCAGCGGCGGAGCCGTCCGCGTCGATGACCAGGAAGACCGCGCCCTTCGGGGGCGGGGTCGACGGAGACGGCGGGGCGGGGGAGGCAAGGACCGTCGCGGCCACGGCCAGGGGGAGCAGCATGCCCGGGATCCGCTTCAAGAACCGGGCCCCTCGGGGCACTGCCGGTCTCGTCGGGACGTTGCTCCGATCTGCAGAACGTGATGGCGCGGGCAGGACCCGTGTCGAAGATTGGAAGGCTCATGCGCGCGTTCCCCGTCCTCGCCTGTCTCGCCGCCATCCTCGCCCTCCCGTCGCTCGCCGCGGAGTCGGTCGCCCCGAGACGCTTCGAGCCCGGTCTGGTCTCGACCGGATTCGACGATGCTCACGTGAGCTTCTCTCCCGATGGGCAGACGCTCTACTTCCTCCGGAGCTCGCCGGACTTCGCGCACTGGACCGTGCTCGTCTCGCGGCGGGTGGGCGAGAGTTGGGGACCGGCGGAGGTCGCCGCCTTCAGCGGGCGGTGGAACGACGGGGACGTGACCATCACCCGTGACGGGCGGCGCCTGTTCTTCATCTCCAACCGGCCGGTGGAGGGCGACACACCCCGGCCCGACACCGAGATCTGGACCATGGAGCGGACCGGCTCGGGATGGGGCCCGCCCCGGCACGTCGCGGAGCTGTCCAGCCCGGGCGACGAGTGGTTCCCGACGATGACCGACGACGGCACGCTGTTCTTCGGCTCGGAGCGGCCGGGTGGGAAGGGCAAGTGCGACCTCTGGCAGGCGCGGTGGCAGGGAGACCACTTCGCCCCGCCGGAGAACCTCGGCGAGCCTGTCAACACGGCGGACCAGGAGATCGAGCCGTGGATCTCCGCGGACGGGAAGATGCTGATCTTCGCCGGCAAGGGTCGCAGGGACGGGCGCGGCGAGTACGATCTGTTCGTGACCTTCCGCTGCGGCGCCCGGTGGAGCGATCCCCGGCCGCTCGGCGCGGGGGTGAACTCCACCGGATGGGACTTCGGGCCGCGCTTCTCGCCCGACGGCAAGACCTTCTTCTTCACCAGCAACCGGAGCGACTGGCCGGCCTCCCGCCCGCGAGCGCTCGGTGCCCGCGAGCTGGAGACGGCCCTCGGCTCGCCGGGGAACGGGCTTCGGGACGTCTACGAGGTGCCCGCCTCGGCGCTCGACCTCCAGTCCCCGTGTCCGGAGAAGCGCTGACGCCGACACGTGGCTTCGGAGTCAGGTCAGGGAGTCCGCTGCAGTGAACGGATGAACGCCGCGCTGGCCTGGCGCGGTGGGCGATGACAGGCTCGCCCGCTCTCGCCAGGAGGCCACATGCAGCGGAAGCCGGACGGTGTTCCCGGGGAGCTCTCGAGGCGGCGGCTGCTGCTCCTCGGAGCGGCGGGTACCGCGTTCCTGGGAGCACGGCGCGCCTCGGCCGCCGCTCCATCTCCCGACGCCGGCACGGCAGAGGCCGGCGGGCTGGACGAGGTCGGTCTCGACGAGCTCCAGGCGCGCATGGCGAGCGGCGCGGAGACCAGCCGCTCCATCACCCAGAAGTACCTGGACCGCATCGGTCAGCGGGATGGCCGGCTGCGCTCGGTGCTGGAGACCAACCCCGACGCGCTGGCCCAGGCGGAGGCGATGGACCGTGAGCGCAAGGCGGGGAAGCTGCGTGGCCCGCTTCACGGGATCCCGCTGCTGCTCAAGGACAACATCGCCACCAAGGACCGGATGCACACCACCGCCGGATCGCTGGCGCTGATGGACGCGACGGTGCCGGCGGACGCGTTCCTGGTGGGTCGGCTGCGCGAGGCCGGCGCGGTGCTGCTGGGGAAGACGCAGCTCAGCGAGTGGGCCAACTTCCGCTCCACCCATTCGTCGAGCGGCTGGAGCGGTCGGGGCGGCCAGTGCCGCAACGCCTACGCGCTGGACCGGAGCCCCTCGGGGTCGAGCTCGGGGTCCGGCGTCGCGGTCTCGGCGAGCCTCTGCGCGATCGCGGTGGGCACCGAGACCGATGGGTCGATCGTCTCCCCGTCGGCGGCCTCGGCGCTGGTCGGCGTGAAGCCCACGGTGGGCCTGGTGAGCCGGAGCGGCATCGTCCCCATCTCGCACAGTCAGGACACCGCCGGGCCGATGGCCCGCACGGTCCGCGACGCCGCGCTGTTGCTGGAGGTGCTCGCCGCACGCGACCCGGCCGACGCCGCGTCCGCCGCGAAGGGGGCGCGGTTCGACGTCCGGTACTCGGCGGCGCTCGACCGCGGGGCGCTGAAGGGGGCACGCATCGGCGTGGTCCGGACGAAGTACTTCGGCTACCACCCGGCGACCGACGCGCTGGCGGAGAAGGCGCTGGAGGTCCTGAAGGCCGAGGGCGCGGTGCTGGTCGATCCCGCGAACATCGCCACCGCCGGGAAGATCGACGAACCTGAGCTGGAGGTCCTGCTGTTCGAGTTCAAGGCGGACCTCGATGCCTATCTCTCGAAGCTCGGGGGAACGGGCCCACGGACGATGAAGGCCCTCATCGAGTGGAACCAGGCCCACGCCGACGCCGAGATGCCCCTGTTCGGACAGGAGCTGTTCATCGACGCGGAGAAGAAGGGGCCGCTGACCACGGCCGCGTACCGGAAGGCCCGCGATGCCTGCGTCCGGCTGTCGCGCAAGGAGGGCATCGACGCCACGATGAGCAAGCATCGCCTCGACGCCCTCGTCGCGCCGACCCAGGGGCCGTCGTGGCTCATCGACTGGGTGAACGGCGACTCCTCCTCCGGCGGGTGCAGCACCGCGGCCGCGGTGTCCGGCTATCCGCACGTGACGGTGCCGATGGGGCAGGTCCGCGGGCTGCCGGTGGGCCTCAGCTTCTTCGGTCGCGCCTGGAGCGAGGCGCGGCTGGTGGCGCTGGCCTACTCCTACGAGCAGGCGAGCCAGGCACGGAAGCCGCCGACCTACGCCGCGAGCGCGGTCCTTCCCGTCGGCTAGGGGGCGGCGGCCCCGGCGAGCCAGCGTCGCCCGGGCTCCGGGTCCACGCCGAACTTCTCGAGACCGGGAAACACCACCTGCTCGAGCGTGCCGAGGAACACCTCGCGCTTCTTCTCCAGCGGCAGCACTCCCAGCCGGAGCAGCCCCTCGGGGTCCTCGTCCGTGGGCGGCGCGGCGAACAGGCTCTCGTCGATCGTTCCGGCGAGCATCCCGGGGATGAGGGGCGCCAGGAACGAGACGTCGACGGCGGCGGACTCGCGGGAGAGGTGAGCCCAGCCCATGCGGGAGTGCACCACCTCGTCCTTCGAGATGCTGTGCAGGACCTCACGCACCTCGGGCTCCGGCTCCGCGGCCATGAGCGTGGTGAGCGTCGCCATGCTCTCGGTCTCGGTGACGCAGCACGCGGCGACCACCTCGTAGAGGACCGCCTGGCGCTCGTCGAGCGAGCGAGGGGCGATGGAAGGAAGGTTCGCCTCCGGATCCAGCACCACCGGCTTGCCGAGGCTGGCGGCGAGCCGGGCGCAGAGCTCGGTGTGACGGCGCTCGTCGTCTGCCGCACGGCGCATCATCGCCGAAACGGGCGAGCCAGGGTCGAAGCCGGCAACGACGATCGCCAGCCGGTCGAACCGGAGCGCTGCTTCCTGCTCCACCCGCGCGCGGAAAGCCCAGGCTTCCCCGGCCGCGCGACGGGCCGAGGTCACCAGCCCTTGACCCCGCTCCCGGCTGAATCCTTGGTCCCGGCGTCGGCGGGGGGCTTCTTCGCCTTGTCCTGCGCATTCGCCTGGCTGCAGGCCGAGGCCGCAACCGCACCGACCATGGCACCACCGAGCACGAGAACCTGGAACAGCTTCTTGAATTGCATCCTGGGCCCTCCCGGCCAAGTTCAGCGCGGTGCAGCATGGCGGAGGGCCCCTGCCGGCGCAAGGTCAGTCGCTGCTCCAGTGCTGCTGGGAGACAGCAGCCTACCCGGCACCCGGTGACGAGACTTTCGCCCCCTTCCCGGGTTCCTGGAGGTTCGTGCAATCGTTGCGGGGTCTGGTGATGCGCGTCCGACGGCTGTTGCTCCTCGTGCTGCTCGGCGCCGGACCCGTGCGGGCGCACTCGGTGAGCAACGAGGTGGCGCTCGGGCTCAGCGAGGACACCCCGGCCTCGCCGCACGGACCGCACGTGGCCGACCAGCTGACCTTCCGCTTCGACCTCTCCGACGAGTGGAGCCTGAAGCTCGGCGGGACGTACACCTACGACACCGAGACGCCGCCACCCCAGGGTGCCGCGTTCGCCACGAGCAGCGCCCAGGTCCTCACGGTGGTGGGCGGGCTGGAGTGGGACGTCTCTCCGCGGGCGACGGTGTACATGGACGTGTCCGGCTCTCCTCGGGCGAGCCAGACCTTCGACGGGGTGCTCTCCTTCCAGGCTCCGGGAGGCATCCAGGTTCCCTTCGACGTGCTCCTCTTCAACGCCACCTCCAGCGTCGGGGTGCTCGGCGGGGTCACCTGGCAGCTCGGGGGCACCGAGTTCCTCGGCACGGTCCTCGGAGGGACCGTCATCGACCTGAGCGTCGGGTGGACGCTCCTGACGACGCAGCAGCGCGTCGACGGCATCGTCGTGGATGGCAAACCGAGCAACCGCGGCGAGCTCCTGCTGAACTGCGCCCTGTTCCCGAGGCGCTGCGAGGTCCTCCGTCCCTTCCTCAGGGGAGGTGAGGACAGCCTGAACCAGCTCTCGGTGTCGCTCGCGCTGCTGCAGCCGGTCGGCTCGAGCACCGACCTCGGGCTTGCCGGTAGCTACTACGGGTACGACCAGGACCCGGCGGTCGCGGTCTTCTTCACCGCCCGGGCGAACGTCGCGGCAGGGGACTCGCTCGGTGGCGGTTTCCCCCTCGCCCCGGTGCGCTGGTCGATCAGTCCCAGCGTGACCCAGCGCTTCGGTGGGTGGACCCTCGCTCCCTGGTACCAGTACCTGAGCTACGCCTCCTCCATCGGGCAGGCGCACGTCGCAGGCCTGCGCGTGTCGTGGCGGATCGATCCGAACTGGACGGTCTGGGTCTCGGGCAGCGCGCAGTGGGATCTCCTCGCCGACCCCACCAACCCCGAGACCGACGCCACCAGCCTCATCGTCTCCGGACGGGTGGCGCTCGGCTTCCGCGCGCAGTTCTGAGCGGGTCGGGGTCGCGGTCAGAGAGCGAGGGCGCCGGAGCACACGCAGAGCCGTGCTCCAGCGCCTGACTGCTCTACGGCGCGTGCACCACGGCGATGTCCGCGATCTTCCCGCTGCCGTGGCAGATCATGCAGGTCTCGATCGTGTTCAGCGCCGTGCTGCGCTCCCGCCAGATCGATCCACCGTTGAGCTCGAAGTGCGCCCGGTCGGCATCCGTGTCGTGGCAGGCGATGCACACGCCGGCGACGGGCGAGCTCACCAGGTTCTTCTGATACGACGCGTTCGCGGCCGGGACGTCCGCCGTGCTCTGCCCGCCCGAGATCGTGTACGAGACGTTACCGTCCGGCGTGCACTGGGGATTCGCCGGGATGGCGGTCAGCGCGGGATTGAAGGAGAAGGCGATCCCGTAGTTGGGCGTCGCGCTGTTCGGTGAGGTGGACGGTGCGTACGACGGAGGAGAGAGCGAAAACGCCCCGACGGCCGTCGCGGGACCGGAGAGGGCCAGAGCGCACGCGGGGGCTGCACCTGGAGCCAGGATCGGCTGTCCCACGTTCGTGCTGAAGTCGTAGTTGCCGTTCAAGGCGCCGGCGGCCATCGTTCGGTACTGCTTGTTCGGCAGAGCGGTCGCCGAGGCGTCGGCGCTGAAGTCGTAGCTGCCCGGGACGTGGCAGGTCTGGCAATCCCGCAGAACTCCCGGATACGAGATGTCCGCGAACGAGTCGGTCAAGCTCGATGCGTGCCAGGTGAATGGCACCTGCCGCTTCGCACCCGCGTGAATCGCGTGCACGAAGTAGGTGGAGTCCGCCGACCAGCCGCTGCTCGTCTTGTTCGGCGTGTGGCACCACGAGCAGGTGGTCCCGTCATTCCGCTGCCCGGCATGGAAGGCGTCCTCGGTGAAGGCGCCGAGCTCCTGGTGGCATGCGTTGCAGCGTGCGTCCTCGACGATGGGGCGCCGGCCGGTGAACCCGTCCGCGACCTTCTGGGCGTTTGGCGCAACGACGATCAGGCCGCCGTTGCATTTCGGGCTCGCCGCGGTGGCTGCGGTCACGCACGGCGTGGTCGTGGTGGCGGTCCCGGCATTCCAGACTGGATAGTTCGTGAACGGGGTCCCGTCCGCAGCAGCCGTCTGGGTCAGCGGGAGCGTGCTGCTGAGGCTGTAGGAGTACCCCAGGCCACCGGTGAGCATGACCGCCTTGTTGGTGCCGGTCGTGGGGATCGTCGCGCCGGTCAACGTCACGGTGTAGTAGCCGTTTCCGTCGGGACCCTCCAGCGTGCCGCTGCCTGCACCCTTCGGGCTACCGTCGGGATTGTTGGCGGCGCCGTTCCAGATGCCTCGCAGGTAGCCGCTGGCGACCGCGTTGTAGTCGGCTGGGGCCGCGATGCTGTCCTGGGGCACCGAGAAGACGAAGTATGCGCTCGGGGACCCCATGAAGTTGTCCCAGAGCTCTTTCGCTCCGCTTGCCGGGTTTGGCGTCGCGCTCGCAAAGACGTTGAAGGGCTTCGGCTGCCCGTTCTGGAGCAGCCGGAACACCATCACCGGGTTCCCGCTCGGGTTCAGCGAGACGCTCTTGATGTCGTAGCTCACCGCGATCGCGCCGGCCGGCAACCGGGCAGGGTTGGAGGCGATCCAGGCAGCGTTCGTGTTGCCATTCGTCCCAGCGGGCAGGAGCGAGTTGTCGCCGGAAGGCGGAGTCACCGGGAGGTGCGCCGTATCGATGTCGACCCGGAGGCTGCTGTGGCACTGCTTGCACAGCGTGTCATCCGGCTGCTGGGAGCCGCCGTGCGCGAAGCCGCCGAAGGTCGTGGTCTGGGTCAGACCCTTCGCCGCGTCTGCCAGGGTGACGCCCATGCCGGTCGCGAAGTCGATCCCGTCGTGGCAGCCACCACAGGCCAGCCGGCTGGGGGCGTTCTTCCAGTTGTCGGCCTGCGGGGTCGCGGGGTTCGTGCTGTCGTGGCACTTGGTGCAGTTCCGGAGGTCCTGCGGGTACAGCACCTCGTTGAACAGCACGCCGGCGTAGTTGTACCCCTTGAGCGCGAGCACCGGCCCCGCGTGAATGTGGTGAATCTGGTTCGGAAAGTTGCCGATCGCCCGGTCGTAGACCCGGTAGGTGCTGGACGAGGTGAAGGCGAGGTTCGCGTCGAACGAGGAGTTGGTCCTGCCGTACTTGCGCTGATCGGTGTGACAGACGACGCAGTAGCGGGCGTCGTTGCGACTGCCGCCGTGGAACCCGGCCGCCGAGCTCTCGGGGTTGTCTCCGGGAATCCCACCGAGCTGCCGGTGGCATCCGTCGCAGTTCGATGTCGCGACGATGTCTCGGCCCGAGCTCGTCGCCGGCTGTCCGGTCGAAGGAGTGAAGTCGTAGATGGCGTCAACCGGGTGCGTCATCGTCACCCCCGGAAGGGTCTGGACGCCGTCCGGCGTGTTCGTGCCGGTGCCAGGCGCGCTGCCCGAGAGCTGGATGGTCAGCCGGTGCACCAGCGTCGGGTCGTAGGTCAGGTCGCCGAGGTCGGTCGTGTCGTTGGGAGGAGACACCGTCATCGCCGCGACCTGGGCCTGGATCTGCTTGACGTCCCGGTAAAACGTGTAGACGTAGGTCCCGTCGCCGTTGTCGAGCAGCGTCCCGGTATTGTCCGTGCTGGGACGGGAGGGCGCGGCTGCCGTGGTCGTCGACGGCACCGTCGTCACCATGTAGCTGACCCACTTGCTCGGGACGTTGTTGGTGTCGCTGGTGTCGCCGGGCACCAGCTTCGCCATGCCGAAGGCGAGGTTGGTGTAGCCCGGCAAGGTGGCCGTGGCGCTCTGCGAGGTGTTGCCCAGGCCCACGATCGGACGCCCTGCGGCGTCCTTCACCGTGAAGTTCACCACCGGCGGGCTCGAGATGGTGACGCTCTGGACGGTCACCTGAGGTTGCAGCGCCGCCCAGGCCGTGGAAGACGCGTCGGTGGGTGCCTGGGAGTTTGGCGGAACGTGGATCGCGGTGACGTTGGTGCCGCCATCGCCGCCGGAGCCAGGGGGACCAGGGGGGCCTTGCGGGCCAGTGTCGCCCTTGCAGCCCGCAAGCAGGGCAAGAGCGGCAATGGTCACAGCTGCTGCCAACGGTACGCGCGCGTTCATAGGCCGCCCCTCGGGGTCATGCCCTTCGGTCTCTGCAGCACCTGCAGCCCGGGCATGGCTAGCTTGCGCCGCTTCCATTCACGCCTGCAGGTTTCGCGGGAGTTGCGACCTGCCGATGGACCCGGAGGGGCCATCGGGACCGGCGTCAGGGTCGTCATCGGAGGTCTCCGCGGGAGCCTGCGTTCGACGATGGCGCAGACCTTCCCCGTGGGGAGGCTATTCACGCGCGCCTTCTTGGAAAGTAGGACTTAGGTCCCAGGCCAGGCGCATCGCTACGAGCGCCGAGAGGCAGACCAGCGTTGGCGGCGTCCACGTCTTCGACTGCGGCGGAGAGGGCTGCGTTCCACGCCGGGTGCGTGCGAGCCCGGGAATGCGTCGTCTTAGAGGGCCCGGGAGCTCGAATAGGGGATGCCGCCACCCGACGCACCCGTGGACCGCCACGCGAATGGAGCTTGACGCTCGGGCAGGGCGAGCGGCGCGATCGAGCTCGACTGCGCCGTCGTCGCTCCTGCCTCTGGCCCGCGGGGCGCTACTTCTTGAAGGTACGGGTGTACTTCACCAGCGCGTCGGCCTGCTCCGGGGTCACGCCGCCGTCCTTGAAGGCCGGCATGACCTCCTTCCCGTCCATCTTGACGCCGTCGAGGATGGCCTTCTTGAGGTCGTCGTCCTTCTTGCCCTGGTACGCGGCGGCGGTCATGTCCTCGACCTTGAGCGTCTTGCCCTGCTCGGTGTCGCCCTTGCCGGTCTGACCGTGGCAGGACGCGCACTTGGCCTTCCACGCGCGCTCGGCCTTCTTGTCGACCTCCTGTGCGAGCGCCGTGGCGCTGAGGAGAACGGAACCCGCTGCCACCGACGCCAGGAGACGAACGCGCTTCATTGGCAATCCTCCGAGTTGAGCCGACGCGTAGCGGATCGACGAACGAGTCGCAAGAATGTTCAGGCGATCCACCGCTTGTCACGAACGTGGTTGGAGACTCGGTTCTGCACCCGCCTGGCGGTCAAGGAGGCTTGTCAGGTGCGGTTGACACGCGGGCGCCGCGCATTCCTTGCGGCGTCGCACGTAGGCCTTTCGGCCCATGCTCGAACTGGCACGTCGCGCCGGAGAGGCAGGGTACAGTCCCGCCACCGGAGGACCGCTGGTGACGAGGCTGGGGCTGTCACTACTGGGAATGCTCGTCCTCGGGGTGGGGTGTCTCGGCGACCGTGGACCCCCGGGCCCTTCGGGGGACGCGGGGCCGCCGGGGCCTGGCGGCGACGGCGGTTTGTCGTGCGGGCAGCCGGGGGGGCTCAGCGTGACGGTCGCCGTCTCCAGCCCAGTGAACGGCAGCTTCTTCGTCACCGGGGATCGGCCGGTGGTGACCATCACCTTCACGAATGCCTGTGGGCAGACGGTGCCGACCTCCAGTCTCGGCTCCAAGGACGACGTCTTCGTCGTGGGGCCCCGGTCACCGCTGCAGACGGTCACCGCCTACAACCTCCTCAACCTCGAACCGAGGCTCTTCACGGCCCAGCGCCTCAAGCCGCTCGAAGACGGCGGCGTTCCGAACCCGAACATGACGTTTCAACCGGACGGGACGGTCGTCTACACGCTGAACCCGATCACGACCGAGGCACCGGGGACGTACACCGCCTCGGTCTGGGCAAAAGGCCCGGACGACTTCAACCAGATGTTCGTCCTCCAGGACTTTCAGATCGGGACGTCAACGGTCGAGCCCTACGTGAGCGGCCCCGCGGATGACTCGAGCTGCTTGAGCTGCCACAGGAACATCGCCCCCGGTGGCAAGACGTACTTCATGCACATCGTCCCCGGCTCGGCGAGCCCGGGACCGGCTGGCGACTACGCGCTCGATTCGCTGCCCGTCGGGAGCTGCAAGGCCTGCCACAACAACGCCGGCTACAGCCCGAACACCATCTTGCGCAAGGTGCACGGGGCGCACCGCGGCGAACATCAGCTCGCGCCGGGTGCTGCACATCCCGAGTACGGGTACGGGCTGGACCTGACCCTGCGCCTCTTCACCAACGTGGGATTCCCGTCGATGCCCACCGGCGGTACCCCTGGTATCGCGCTGCCCGCGTCGGTGGCGATGGAGAAGAACTGCACCAGTTGCCATGTCGATGACGCGTGGAAGACGAAGCCTTCACGGGCGGCCTGTGGGACCTGCCATGACAACGTCTTCTTCGCGACCCTGCTGCCGGATGGCGGGGTCGACCCGAGCGTGACTGCCGCGGTGATCGACCCTCCGACGGTGTTCGGTTTCCCGAACGGTAACCCTTGCACCAACGATGCGAGCTGCAGCGGCTTCAGCACCATCGCCACGTGCAACGTGCTGACGAAGAACTGCGAGTTGCGCACCCACGCGCTGCAGCCTGACGACGCGCAGTGCGCCACGTGCCACGGTCCGGACAACGGCATCTCTCCCATCACGGATCGCCACGGCATCGCCCCCTACGACGCGCCCGTCAGCCTCGAGGGATTCACGTTCAAGAACGTCACCGTGACCGGAGGAACGGGTCCGGGCAGCAGCTTCCAGGTGAACGACACGCTGACGCTCGAGTTTCAGCTCTTCGACAACCAGGCCACGCCCGCCTCGGTCGCGGATCTCAAGACCAACGGCGCGTGGGCCGGTACCTTCCTCGTCGCCGGGCCGACCTCCAATCCCCAGCGGGTCTTCGGAAGCGGGGGCGGGGGCCTGAACATGAAGACGACGGGGACGCTGACCTACGACGCTCCCTCCGAGACGTATACCTACGTCGCGCCCGGGACCTGGCCGGCGAGCTCGCTCGCGCCGATCAACAACGCCGCCGCCGGGACGCAGCCGAACCCGGCGGGGAACTACACCGTGTGGTTCTACTGGGCCCGGACCACCAGCGGAGTCCGTGACGCGGTCGACGCCCAGGTCCCCGTCGCCTTGGGGGTGAACCAGAAGGCCTCGGGACGTCAGGTGGTGACCCAGGCCGCCTGTGGGTCTTGCCACGGCATGACCGAGTCGGGGTTCCCGCACCTCGCGCAGCACGGCGGCCAGCGGAAGAACGGCGAGACGTGCAGCACCTGCCACACCCAGAACGCGTTCGACCGCGGCGTCGGGTCGACCGGAATTGCCTGTACGTCCAACCCCGATTGCCCGGGGTTCGCCGCCGGCTGGGAAGCGTGCAATGCGAGCGTCTGCACGGTGACCGTGGACCCGACCCCGGGAATCGTCATCGACTACCAGCAGCTCGTGCACGACATTCACTTCGCCCGGTTGCGAGAGGGGTACGTGGAGCGCAACAACCTCGGGTTGCCCCCGGCCATCCCGCCGAAGACCCTGAGCTACCTCGGCTTCAACAACAGCCTGGCCGGCTTCCAGGAGATCCTGGCTCCGGTGGACGTCCGGTCCTGCACGAACTGCCATCGCGATACTGGAGCCAGCTGCTCCGATTCCTCACCCTGCGGCTTCGGTCAGGCGTGCACCTCGGGGAAGTGCGCGAACATCGCCTGGCAGAACCCGACGGCGCGCGCCTGCATCACCTGTCACGACGCGGCGGACTCCGCGGCGCACGCAGCCCAGAACACCACGGCGGCAGGGGTGGAGAGCTGTCCGGTCTGTCACGGACCCGGCGCGATGCTCGAGGTCTCCGCGGTCCATAACATCACCTCACCCTACGTCCCGCCGTACGCACGGGAGCCGTAATCGTCCTCGAACCAGCCAGCCGCAGTGAGCGGCAAAGAGGAGCTTCACGGACCATGAGCCGAGAGATGTTCGGTTGCAGCGCGGAGGTCGCCCGGTGATGGGCGCTCGTGCTGCGGGCGGGCGTCCCGTGAGACGCATCGCCGCGCGGGTGCTGGTCCTGGCACTCTGGGCTCCGGCGGCGGCCGCCCAGGTGGTGGAGGCCAGCTCGACGACCGTCCTTCGCCTGCAGCCGGACTGGCAGGCGGGGGACACGCGGACCGGATTCTGGGGCACGGAGCTCGTGGGGCTCTCGGTGCGCGGCATCGAGATGAACGGGGTGGACGACCTCAAGATCCAGCTCTCGGCCTGGGGACAGCTGGCCTCCCTCAGCGATCCGGCGGGGACCGGAAACGGAACGACCGGCGACATCGACCTCCTCTACGTCCAGGGCGCGCTGTTCCACCGCCACCTCGCGCTCACCCTTGGACGGCAGCTGATCTCCGGCGGCGCGGCCCGCGTGCTCCAGCTCGACGGCGTGAACGCGACCGTCGCGATCGACAAGGGCTTCGGCGTCTCCGCCTACGTCGGGGCGCCGGTCGTGTCGCGCTTCAGCTATCCGGTGGGCGAGGTCGCCTTCGGGGGGAGGGCGTACTGGCGGCCGTCCTACGGAAGCGAGATCGGCCTCTCCTTCCTGGAGATCATCAGCGGCAGCGTGCTGGCCAGGCAGGACCTGGGCATCGACGGGCGGTGGGTGATTCTCCCCAACCTGTCGGCGACGGCCTCTGGCATCTGGAGCATCCCCGGCTCGGCCTTCTCCGACGCCGACCTGTCCGTGTCCTGGCAGGTGCTTCCGACCCTCGAGCTCTTCGCGAAGGCGCAGCACACCTCGCCGGACCTCTTCCTCCCGCTCACCTCGATCTTCAGCGTGTTCTCCAACATCAACAACGACGCGCTGGGAGGCGGGGCCTTCTGGCAGGCATTGCCCCGGCTCGCCTTCTACGGGGAGTACCAGCGCCTCTGGGTCGACAGCGGCAAGGGCGACGAGGCCGAGCTGCGCGCGACCTATCGCCTCACCCGCAAGGCGAACGTCGGCCTGGACGCGCGGTTCCTCTTCGTCCCGGTCAACGGCGTCATCGACCTGCGCGCCTGGGTCGTCTATCCGCTGAACCCGAAGATCAAGCTGAGCGGGGACATCGACTGGGCCCTCGTCCAGAGAACGCCGATCAACGGGGGTGACGACTCGGTGATTGGCACGGCGAGCGTGAGCTACGTGATCGGCTCCGGGTGGAACGCGATGCTGAGCGGGTCGGTGGGGACGACGCCGTTCTTCCAGGCGCGCTACAGCCTCACCGCGCGGATCGGCTACGACTTTCCCTTCCTCAACCCGAGCGCGAAGGCCACCCGATGACCCGGCGACCTCGCATGGCTCTCTGGGTGCTGGCCGGCCTCGTCGCGGGAGGCGCGGCGCTCGCCGGATCGGGCAGCGGGCTCCAGTTCAACCCCAACCACGCGGGCCACACCAAGGCCGGGGTCGATTGCCTCGCCTGCCACGAGGCGATCTTCGATCAGACCGAGCTCGGCCAGCCGGGTCCGCTTCCCAAGGAGAAGGTTTGCCTCGGCTGTCACAAGAAGGAGAAGGACGCGGGCAAGTGCGGGATGTGCCACCTCCGCGCGGACAAGCCAGCCACCTACGTCACCAAGCCTCCCTCGCTGCTCATGAACCACGCCAAGCACCTCGAGAAGGACGAGAAGTGCGAGGTGTGCCACCTGGCGCTGCCCGAGAAGGGCCAGCTGGACAAGCCGGTGCCGCCGATGAGCACCTGCCTCGGGTGTCACGATCCTCACAAGAAGCAGTTCGACAACGGCCAGTGCTACGCCTGCCACGTCGACCTGACCCACTTCCCGCTCAAGCCAACCACTGCGTTCAGCCACCGGGGGAACTTCACCCGGGAGCACCCGCAGATCTCGAGGTCGACCTCCGCGGCCTGCGAGACCTGCCACCAGCAGACCTTCTGCGCGGACTGTCACGCGGCGAGGACGCGGCCGTTCGGGCCGGAGACCCTCAATCCCGATCGGCCGGATCGGAACTTCATCCACTGGGGTGACTTCATCACCCGGCACTCGATCGAGGCTCGCGCCAACCAGGCCGCCTGTCAGAAGTGCCACCCGGTGAGCTTCTGCGAGAACTGTCACCGCCAGCAGCGGCTGACCTCGGACTCGAGCAACCCGCTCAACCCGCATCCGGGCGGCTGGCTCACTCCCGGCAGCCCGAGCTTCCACGGCACCGAGGCCCGGAAGGACATCGTGGCCTGCGCCTCGTGTCACGACCAGGGCGCCCAGTCCAACTGCGTGAGCTGCCATCGCGTCGGCGGACCGGGCGGCAACCCTCATCCTCCGAGCTGGCTGTCGAAGCACTCGACCTCGGAGATCCACAGCAAGCCCATGTGCCTGTCATGTCACCCATGAACCGACCGGCGCGGGCACGCGCGGCGGTGCTGCTCCTCGGCGTGGGCGCGCTCGCCGCGTGCTCCAACGGGGCCCCACAGCAGCTGGGGCAGGCGAAATGCGACGACAGCTACGGCCAGGGAGTGGGGCCGCTGCTCCAGTCGCGCTGCGCGTCCTGCCACGGTGCCGGCCAGGCAGAGGGCGACTACCGGGTGGACAGCTACCTCGCCGCCGTGGCCCGACGGCCCGACGGCACGTACCGGGCCCGCGCGGGAGACGACGATTCGCTCGTGCTCCAGGCGGCACGGGGAACCTTGCCGGGCGGGCACACCGCGCTCGCACAGGGCGAGCTCGGCGAGATCCAGAGCTGGGTCGTCGAGTGCGCGCTCAAGCCCAAGGCGTACACGGTGCACATCAACGGCTGGATGGACCCGGGGAACACGGACCAGTTCCACGGACGTGTGCTGCGGCAGGCGGTGTACGACCTGTCAGGGTGTCAGGCGTGCCACGGCCAGGACCTCGCCGGCGGGAGCGTGGGCGTCTCCTGCCAGACCTGCCACCCCTCGGGGGTGATGGCCTGCAACACCTGTCACGGAAGCGCGGCGAACGCGGCGCCTCCCGGAGACCTGAACTACCTGTCGGCGACCTCGCTGGTGACGGTCGGGGCGCACCAGTCGCACGTCGCGGATGGCCCGCAGCACGCCGCGTTCGCCTGCGACCGGTGCCACAAGACGCCGAGCCAGCCCGGCGACGAAGGCCACTACCAGATGGCTGGAAAGCTCATCACCGGGCCGGCCCCGGTCATCGTGGCCAGCGGCTTCGGGGGCGCCTTCTCCTGGGACCGGAACACGGCCAGCTGCACGAACAGCTACTGCCACGCGCCGTTCCAGGACGCGAACGCCTCGCCGATCAACCCGATCGTCTGGACCGCGGTGGGTCAGAACCAGGCGCCCTGCGGCAGCTGCCACGGGAACCCTCCTCCGGGGCACGGCCCGGACACGAGGTGCCAGACCTGTCACCGGCCGTCCTTCATCGGTGACCAGCCGCGCTCGCCGCTCCACTCCAACGGAGAGATCAATCTCGCGGCACCGGCGGGGAGCTGCATCGGGTGCCACGGCAGCGGCGACAGCCCGGCGCCCCCGGTGGACGTGCTGGGGCGCTCGGACCCGGCGCTGCAGACGGTGGGGGCGCATCGCGACCACCTGGAGGCGCTGCACAAGCTGAGCTCACCGGTGCCCTGCAACGAGTGCCACCTCGTGCCCACCGACTTCAACAGCCCGGGGCACGTCGATCACGCGCCACCGGCGGTGGTGTTCCCGCCCGACGCCGGCATGCTGGCCCGGGCCGATGGCGCGGCGGTGTCCTACGACCCCGCGACCGCGACCTGCACCTCGTACTGCCATGGGTCGGGCCAGAGCCTCCTCCAGGACACCGCGGCGACGATCAACCGGACGCCGAAGTTCAACGGCGGCCCGGGCCAGGCCGCCTGCGGCAGCTGCCACGGCATCCCACCGCAGATCCCGGGCCAGTCCTTCCACACCAACGCGGCCCTCACGACCTGCGCCGGCTGCCACTCGCACTCGGTGACCCCGGCGGGGAACATCATCGTGGACTCTGCCGGGAACTCCACCCACCTGAATGGTCGGGTCGACTTCTAGGACCTCGCACGCCGTCGGGGGAACCCGCGGGAGGACGAACTTTGAAGAGACCCTTCTCGGCGCTGCGCGACTTCGTGTTCCTGGCGAGCCGGCACTGGCTCTCGGCACTGGGGGTGGCCCTGGCGACGGTGGCGGCCATCTCCTTCCTGGTCATCCTGGCGCTGGAGATCGCCGGGATGAACGTGGGGAACTACTCCGGGCTGATCAGCTATCTGCTCCTCCCGCTCATCTTCATCATCGGGCTCGTCCTCATCCCCATCGGACTGCGACTGCGCCGCAGGCGGGAGAGGGCCGGGGAGGCCGCGTTCCCGATCCTGGACTTCAACAACCCGCGCCTGCGGAGCATCGCGCTCCTGGTCTTCGTCCTGACGATCCTCAATCTGATGATCGTCTCGATGGCGACCTACAAGGGCCTCCAGGTCATGGAGACCGACCAGTTCTGTGGCGGCACCTGCCACAAGGTCATGCAGCCCGAGGCGGTCGCGCACCGGGTGACGACCCACGCCAACGTCCACTGCGTCGACTGCCACATCGGCGAGGGGGCCGCGCACTTCGCGAAGGCGAAGCTGAACGGGGCTCGCCAGGCGGTGGAGTTCATCTTCGGCAGCTACTCGCGTCCGGTACCGCAGCCCGTGCCGGTGGCGAGCGAGATCTGCACCCACTGCCACGACGCCACCCGCGCCGTTCCTGATCAGCTGCACATCCGGCGCAGCTACGACGACTCCGAGAAGACCGTCGAGAAGGTCACCATCTTCCGCACGCTGATCGGAGGATTTCAGGACGGGAAGTGGCGTGGCGCGCACGCGCACAACGGACTCAAGATCCGCTACCTCGGCGACCCGAAGCGGACGGCGATCTCCGAGATCGAGGTGACTCGCGTCGACGGGACGAGCGACAAGTTCGTCTCCAAGGAGGCGAAGGCGCCGGAGGGCGCGGAGTGGTCGGAGATGGGCTGCACCGACTGCCACAGCCGCCCGGCGCACCGCTTCTCGAAGCCCGAGACGCTGGTGGACGACGCGCTGGCCCGCGGCGCCATCGACAAGGGGCTGCCCTACATCAAGCGCGAGGCGGTCGCGGTGCTCAAGGCCAGCTACCCCTCGCACGACGCGGCACGGACGGGCATCCCCACGGCTCTCACGGCGTCCTACGCGAAGGTCGCTCCGTCGCTCGACGACGCCGGCAAGGCGAAGGTCGCGGCGGCGGGCAAGGTGCTGGCCGAGGACTGGACCCGGAACAACTTCCCTCAGATGGACATCACCTGGGGCACCTACGTGGATTTCTTCCAGCACGCCGGATGCTGGCGGTGCCACGACAAGAAGCACGTCAACGCCAAGGGAGACGCGGTGGCGCAGAACTGCAGCGGGGCGTGCCACGAGGTCATCGCCGATCACGAGGAGAAGCCCGAGGCGATCGACGTGCTGTACCCCTGAGCGGATGGACGTGCTGTGCCCCGGGTAGGACGGAATCAGGACCGCCTTAGGGACTTCTTAGGCTTCGCGGCCGGGGGTGGCTGGCACAGTGCACTCCCATGAACCGACCGAACCGCTACCAGCCCATCCACAAGGCCCTCCGCGCCGGGCTCTTCGACGCCACCGTCCTCGTCGCCCGCACGGAGTTCGTCGACGCAGGGGAGGCGACGGCCGCCGCGCGCACCGTCGCGACGCTGCTCGACGTCCTCGATTCCCACGCCCACCACGAGGAGGAGTTCGTGATGCCGGTCGTGGCCCGCCAGGCGCCGGCGCTCATCGCCTCCCTGGAGACGGAGCACGGCCGGCTGGAGGGGCTCCAGGCCGAGATCCGGGCCCTGCTCCCGCGGACCTGCTCGGAGGTGACGGGAGAGCGGGAGACCGCCGGCCAGCTCCTCGCCCGGGCGCTGACCCTCCTCGTGGCGGACCACCTCCGTCACATGGACCGGGAGGAGACCGAGGCGATGCCGGTGCTCTGGGCGCACCTCACCGAGGAGGAGCTCGATGCGATGGATGGTCGCATCCGGGCCTCCCTTCCGCCCGAGCGGATGCCGGTGATGATGCGGCTGATGCTGCCGGCCATGAGCACCGCCGAGAGCGCGAAGCTCCTCGCGGCTGCGAAGGCCCAGATGCCGCCGCCGGTGTTCGCGCAGCTCTCAGGGCTGGCCCGCGAGGTGCTGGGGCCCGAGCGCTGGGCGCGGACGGCCCGGCGTGTCGGTCTCGACACCGCGGCCTGACGGTCGTCGCGGCGGATGACAGCCGCGGGAGGCGGAGAGTAGTAACGTTCGCGTCCCGCGTGGCCTCGATCGATCCCGCCCTCGTCGAGTTCCTGTCCTCCGGTGTGGTCCTCGGCTGCGCGAGCCGGGATGCCCGCCTGGTGCCGCGATCGGTGTGGGCGGTGGGGGCGCGGGTCGAACCGGGAGGGGAGGAGGTCACGGTCTTCCTTCCGGTGGCCACCGCCGGCGAGGTCGTGGCCAATCTCCGGGACACCCGACGGATCGCGCTGGTCGCGACGGCGCCGGAGGACCACCGGTCGATCCAGCTCAAGGGGCAGGTGCTCGAGGTCCGGCCGGCCACCGACGACGAGCGGAGCCTGACCGACCGTTACCGGGCCAGCCTCGGCCGGACGCTGGAGCCGCTGGGCGTGCCGAGATTCTTCGTGCTGCGGATCCAGCACTGGCCGGCGCACGCGGTTCGCTTCCGGCTGGAGGATCTCTTCGTCCAGACGCCAGGGCCCGCCGCGGGTCAGCCGTTCCAGGGACCGTTCCGGCCACCGGAGCCCGCGGAGCCGGTGCGCAGGTGATCTCCCCGCGCGACATCCCCGAGTGCTTCGAGGGCATCATCCCCGCGATGATGACCACCTGCTCGCTCGAGGGCGAGCCGAACATCACGGAGATCAGCCAGGTGCACCTGGTGGACGACACGCACGTCGCGCTGTCCCACCAGTTCTTCAACAAGACCCAGCGGAACGTGCGGGAGAATCCGCACGCCTCGGTGCTGCTGTTCTCGCCGCGTACCTACGAGCAGTACCGGCTCCAGCTCCGGTTCGATCATCCGGAGAGCGAGGGGCCGCTGTTCGACGAGATGGCGGCGCGGCTCCAGGTCATCGCCTCGCACACCGGCATGGTCGGCGTGTTCAAGCTCCGCTGCGCCGACGTGTACGAGGTGCTCTCCGCCGAGCACGTGGAGGGCTCTCTCCTCCCAGCGGACCCGCGGGTGCCGCGTCAGGAGCGCACCGAGGGGCGGCTGGAGGCGATGGCCCGCGAGCTGCGAGGGCTGCAGGCCATCTCGTGCCGCGTGAATCGCGCCGGGTGCCTCGAGGTGCTGCTCGAATCGGTGCTTCAGGCGCTGGAGGAGGAGCTGGGGTTCCGGCACGCGATGGTGCTGCTCCCCGACGAGCGGGGGCGACTGGTGACGACGGCCAGCCACGGCTACGGCTCGGGCGGCGTGGGCGCCGAGGTCCCGATGGGCGAAGGGCTCATCGGCACGGTGGCGGCGCGCAGGCGTCCGATGAGGGTGGCGGGCGTGGGCGCCGAGCTCCGCTACTGGCGGACCATCCGGGCCGAGCTGCGGCAGGCCGGGAACGCGCCGTCCGCGCCCGAGATCCCGTTGCCCGGGCTTCCCGACGCGCAGGCGCAGCTCGCGCTGCCGCTGCTGGTCGGGGACCGCCTGGTGGGGGTGCTCGCGCTGGAGAGCCGGGAGCCGATGGCCTTCGACGCGTGGACCGAGACGTTCCTCAACATCCTCGCGAACCAGATCGCGCTCGGCATCGATCGGGCGGCGAGCGCCGACGACGAGGGAGAGCAGCTGCCGGCGGCGGTGGCGGGGGAGGGGACCGCCGCGATCGCGGTCCCGCGGACGCGGGTGTTCCAGCTGTTCCGGAACGACGACTGCATCTTCGTGGACAGCGAGTACCTGATCCGGAACATCCCGGCGAAGATCCTCTGGAAGCTGCTGCGGGCGCATTCGGAGAGCGGACGCACCGAGTTCAGCAACCGGGAGCTGCGGCTCGACGAGTCGCTGGGACTGCCCGAGGTGCGGGACAACCTGGAATCCCGGCTGATCCTCCTGAGGAAGCGGCTGGAGGAGAAGTGCCCGGAGGTGCAGATCCGCCCGGTGCGCCGGGGTCGGTTCGAGCTGCAGATCCGCTGCGGCGTGCAGCTCCGGGAGAGCGACTCGGCGTGACCAGGTCCGGCCGTGCTCGCGTCGGAGCGCCGGGGCGGTCGTCGCGTCAGTCCAGCAGCCCGCTGATCCTGTTCCGCTCCACGGCCCGCACCGCCACCTGCGCCAGCAGCGCCACCGCGAACCCGAGCCCCGCGAACCGCTCGTCCTGGGTGAGCCCCTGCCGGTACCGGAAATAGATCTGCTGGGCGATCACCGCGACCTTGAACAGCCCGAGCACGTACTGGAACACCACGTCGTCCACCGCGCGGCCGCTCCGGGCCGCGTACCGCTGGACGATCTCCTCCCGGGTCAGGTTGCCCGGGAGCGCGGTGGGACCGAAGGCAGCGGGCCCGACCCTCTCCGCCTCGCCCGCCTCGAACCAGTAGGCCAGCGTCATCCCCAGGTCCGAGACCGGATCCCCGAGCGTGGCCATCTCCCAGTCCAGCACCGCGCGCACCCGGGTCGGCTCGGCGGGATCGAGCACCACGTTGTCGTACTTGAAGTCGTTGTGGATGATCGCTCCGGGCCGATCCGGCGGGACATGCGCAGCCAGCCACCCCGCCAGCCGCTCCATGTCCGGAACCTCGTCGGTGCGGGCCCGGGCGTAGCGCTCGGTCCAGCCCGCGACCTGCCGCTGCACGTAGCCCTGGGGCTTCCCGAAGTCCGCCAGGCCCGCCGCCGCTGGATCCACCGCATGCAGCTCGACCAGCGTATCCACCACCGTCTTGGAGACCGCTCGCAGTCCGGCCGGATCGAGCGCGACGGCGGGCGGCAGCCTCGTGCCGCGGAGGATGAGCCCCTCCACCCGCTCCATCACGTACAGCTGCACTCCGAAGGGCGACTCCTCCTCCGGGACGTAGAAGAGGGTGCGCGGCACCTTCGGCCAGACGGCCCGGAGCCTGCTGAGCACCGTGTACTCGCGGCGCATGTCGTGCCCGGCCTTGATCTGCTTCGCCCCCTTCGGCGGACGGCGGAGCACGAGGTCGGCGCCACCCACCCGCAGGAGGTAGGTGAGGTTCGAGTGGCCCTTCGGGAACTGCTCGACGGTCACCGGGCCGGTCAGCTCCGGAGCGTGGCGGTCGAGCAGCCGGCGCAGCTCTCCGGGATCGAGCTCCTCGCCCGCTCGGACCGGCCGGGTGGGGTCCAGCTCGGGCACCCTCAGCCTCCGCCGCGCCGGTCCGGCAGCCCGCGGGCCCGGAGGATGTGTCGCGCCACCGCCGCCTGGTGGACCTCGTCCGGTCCGTCGTAGATGCGTGCCCCCCGCTCGTGCCGGTACCACCAGGCGAGCGGCGTCTCGTCGGTGATGCCCAGCGCGCCGTGGGCCTGGATGGCCCGGTCCAGCACGCGGAAGAGCGTGTTGGCCACGACGAACTTGATCATCGAGATGTCGTCGCGCGCCGCGTGCACGCCGTCCAGGTCGATGCGCCATGCGGCGTGGAGCACGAGGAGGCGCGCGGCATCGATCTCCGCCCGGCTCTCGGCGATCCACTGCTGGATGGTTCCCTTCAGCCCGAGCGGCCGCCCGGGAGACAGCTCGCGCGACACCGCGCGGTCGCAGAGGAGCTCGAAGGCGCGCTGGCAGATGCCGATCCACCGCATGCAGTGGTGGATGCGGCCGGGGCCGAGCCGGGCCTGGGCGATGATGAACCCGGCCCCGGGCTCGCCGAGGACGTTCTCCCGGGGTACGCGGACGTCCTCGTAGGTGATCTCGCCGTGCGAGGCCCAGCCGCTCCCCGGCTCTCCCATGACCGAGATGTTCCGCAGCAGGCGCACCCCCGGCGTGTCCATGGGGACGATGATCTGGCTCGCCCGGTGGTAGACGTTGGGCTGCTCGGGATCGGTCACCGCCATCACGATGGCGAAGTTCGCGCCGTCGGCGGCGGTGGTGAACCACTTCCGCCCGTCGAGGATCCAGGTGCCTCCCTCGAGCCGGCCCCGGGTGGCCATCCACGCCGGGTTCGAGCCGGGCATCTGCGGCTCGGTCATGGAGAAGCAGCTCCGGATGCGCCCTGCGGCGAGTGGCTCCAGCCAGTCGCGCTTCTGCTCCGCGGTGCCGAACTCGTGGAGGATCTCCATGTTCCCCACGTCCGGCGCCTGGCAGTGGAAGGCGTAGTGGCCGAGCGGCGTCCGGCCCAGCTCCTCGCTGACGAAGGCGAACTCGAGCAGGGACAACCCCATGCCGCCGTGCTCGGGGTGGAAGAAGGGCGCCCACCAGCCGCGCCGCTTCACCTCGGCACGGACGCGCTCCAGCTCCGGCTCGAGCACGCCCCAGCCCTCCGGCATCCGCTTCTCCAGCGGCTGGACTCGCTCGGTCACGAAGGCGCGGATCGCGGGGAGCAGGCTGGCGACGCGGGGAGGGGTGCTGAAGTCCATGACGGGAGTCTCTAGAGGAAGAAGTCGGGGATGAGCTCCGCGCCGGGCACGGCGGCGTACTTGGAGAAGTCGTTCACTCCCTCGGCGCGCAGCACGTCCTCGTCCACGCAGAAGCGGCCGGTGAATTCCCGGCTCGGCTTCGTCAGGATGGCGTGCGCCGCGTCGGCCATGATCTCCGGCGTGCGGCTGCCCCGGATGGTGTCCTCGCCGCCGAGGAGGTTCCGGACCGCCGCGGTGGCGATGACCGTCTTCGGCCACAGGGTGTTGACCGCGATGCCCTCGTCCCGGAACTCCTCCGCCATCGCGAGCGCGCAGAAGGTCATGCCGAACTTCGCCAGCGAATAGGCGACGTGCGGGGCGAACCAGCGCGGGTCGGTGCTGGGCGGTGGCGAGTTGTTCAGGATGTGGGGGTTCTTCGCCTTCTTCAGATGCGGGAGGCAGGCCTGGGAGCAGAGGAAGGTGCCGCGGGCGTTGATCCCGTGCATCAGGTCCCACTTCTTCATCGGGGTCTCGAGCGTGCCCGAGAGGTAGATGGCGCTGGCGTTGTTCACCAGGATGTCGATGCCCCCGAAGGTCTTCACCGTCTGCTCGACCGCGGCCTGGACCTGATCCTCGAAGCGGATGTCCACCACGCAGGGGAGTGCCCGCCCGCCGGCCTTCTCGATCTCCTCCGCCGCCGTGTAGAGGGTGCCCGGCAGCTTGGGGTGAGGCTCGGTCGTCTTCGCGGCGATGGCGACGCTGGCGCCGTCGCGAGCGGCACGAAGCGCGATGGCCAGACCGATGCCCCGGCTTCCGCCGGTGATGAACAGCGTCTTGCCCTGGAGGGTCTGCATGTGGCGCCGGACCCTATCACCGCGGTCGCCCTCCGCCCTTCCTCAGGGCCCCCCCTGGCTCGGGGGCCCGACGTAGCGGGCGCGCGGCCGGAGGAGGTCTCCCGAGCTCCGCTGCTCGGCGACGTGGGCGATCCAACCGGCGCTGCGGCCGAGGCAGAAGAGGACCTGGCCTGCCCAAGGCTGCAGACGCAACGCGTGCGCGACCGCGAGGAGCCCCACGTCGAGGTTGGGCACGCCGAGGTCCAGCCGCGCTGCCTCGGCCACCAGGGCCTGCAGAGTGGCCAGCGGCCGGGGGGAGCGGCCCTGGCGCAAGGCGAGCGAGAGGAGGAAGGGGCCCCGCGGATCTCCGCCCGGATACAGGCGGTGGCCGAAGCCGGGCAGCGCCTCGCCCCGGCGCATCCGCGCGAGGAGCGTGCTCCGCGCTCGCTCCGGGCGGCCCGTCTCGGCCACCAGCGCCTCGACGCGCATGCCCTCGGCACCGTGCCTCGGCCCGCTGAAGGCGGCGAGCGCGGCGACCAGACAGGCCTCGACGTCGGCGCCGGTCGACGCCGTGACCCGGGCGGCGAAGGAGGAGACGTTGAGCTCGTGATCGGCCGACGCCACCAGCGCGGCCTCGAGCAGGCGAGCCCCCCGCACCGGCGCGCCGAGCGCGCGCTGGACCCCGCCGGCGACGGTCTGCGCGGCGAGGGCGTCCGCGGCTCGGCGCCCGCACGCGGCGGCGACAAGGCCGACCAGGGTCCACACCAGCTCGGCGGGCGCCGGCTCGGTGAGGGGCCCGGCGGAGGCAAGACCCCCGCGAGGGCGACCCCGGCCCCGCCCGGTCGCCTCGTGCACGCGGCGCCGGGCAAGACGCACCGCGGAGAGGCCGGCGATCAGCGCGTCGATGGGACTTCCTGCCGCGCGGGGGACGGTCGCGAGGAGGGCGCGGGGGCGAGCCCACGCGGGAGGTGACGCGGGGAGGGTGCCGGTCCAGAGCAGCTCGGCCACCGCCTCGAAGGGGGTCGTCCGGGCGAGCTTCAGCACGGCGTGGCCGCGGTACCAGGGGCCGTCGGGTCGGATCTCCGTCAGCGCCGAGCTGAGGACCGGCTCGCCCCAGCGGAGCGCGCCCGCGGCCACCGCCTCGTGCCCGAGCCGCGCGTCGGCGCGGTGGCGGAGCCGCTCGACGTCGTCGCGAAGGTAACGCTTCTCGCGGTGAACGCCCGAGGGGAAGGAGCGCACGCGGTGGCGGCTGGCGTAGGAGTAGAGCGTGGCGACCTTCACGCCGAGGATCCGCGCGGCCTCGCGCGCGTCCACCAGGGCCTCATGTGGATTGTCGAATCCAGATGGATCCATGTGAGACCCACGCTAGGACAGGTTCAACCGGAGGTGCACGCATGACGGGGTCGGTCGCATCGGGGCTGGAGGGGGTGGTCGTCGCGGACACCGCGCTCAGCGAGGTGGACGGAGAGCGCGGCCGCCTGGTCATCGCCGGACACGACGTCGAGGCCCTCGGTGGAAAGCGGTCCTTCGAGGAGCTCTGCCGCGAGCTCTGGGCCGCGATCCCGGGAGCCACCTCGGCCTCCGAGCTCCGCAGCGCCCTGGGCCGAGAGCGTGTCTGGGCCTTCGAGCAGCTGGAGACGCTGGGGCGAGCCCTCTTCGCCCCCGACGGGATGGACGCGCTCCGCGGCGGCCTCGCCCAGCTTCCCTCGGAGGGCAGCGACTGGAAGCTCGCGGTGCGCCTGACCGCCGCGACCGCGGTCTTCACTGCCGCCTGGTGGCGCCGCCGCGAGGGCCTCGCGCCGCTTCGCCCCGACCCTGAGGCCGGGCAGGCCGAAGATCTCGTGTCGATGCTGCGTGGAAAGGCGACCACCCACCGCGCCACCGGCCTGGAGACCTACCTCGTCACGGTGAGCGACCACGGGATGAACGCCTCGACCTTCGCTGCCCGGGTCATCGCCTCCACCGGGTCGGACGCGGTCTCGGCGGTGGTGGGCGCCATCGGAGCGCTGAAGGGGCCACTCCACGGCGGCGCGCCAGGGCCGGTCCTGGACATGCTCGATGCCATCGGCCGCCCCGAGGCGGCGGCGGAGTGGCTGGAGCAGGAGCTGCTTGCGGGACGGCGCATCATGGGGATGGGACATCGCATCTACCGGACCCGCGATCCGCGAGCCGCGGTCCTGGAGCGCGCGGTGGAGCGGCTCGAGCGGGAAGGGCACCGCACGCCGCGGCTCGAGCTGGCACGCGCCGTGGAGATCGCGGCGGAGAACGTGCTCCGGGCCCGTCATCCCGACCGCCCGCTGCGGGCCAACGTCGAGTTCTACACCGCGGTCCTCCTCGACGCGCTCGGGTGGCCTCGCGAGGCATTCAGCCCGCTCTTCGCTTGCGGGCGCGTGGTGGGCTGGCTGGCCCACGTGGACGAGCAGCGCCGCACCGGCCGGCTGATCCGGCCCGAGTCCCGCTACGTCGGCCGGCGGCCCGTCCCCGGCGCTGGCTAGCGCGAACCGCGCGGGCGGTTGCGGGCGACGAAGCTCCGGCAGCCGGCGTCGCACTCGGGGAACTCGGCGAGCAGATCCACCTCGGCGCGGCAACGGTCCACCAGCTGCGCGTCCGCGCAGAATGCCTCGGCCTTCGCCCGGGTCACCTGGAAGAGGCGCGCGCGCTCGTCCACCGGCAGGTGTGCGAGCACACGGGCGTCGGTGCCCCGCGTCCAGCCCCAGCTGAAGAGGATGAGGGCCGCCGTCGCGAGGAGGCCCACCCCCGCCGGCCAGGCGACCAGCGTCCGCCTGGAGCGTTCCGGCGATGCAACGCGACTGAGCTTCGGCGACATCGGTCTCATCCGTACCGGCGCAGCATCGGGCGTGCCACGACCTCGAGGCGTGTTGCTAGATCTTGACCAGGATCGCCGCGGTCACCCGGTCCTCGGAGTGACGGAGGTCGGGTGCGAAGCCGGGCACCGCCGTCGCAGGACTACCGGTGTTCCCCCCGGGCGGGGTGACTCCTCCGGACCCGGAGAAGTAATCGATGTTGGCGTGCCGGTGGTTGTACTCGACGCGAAAAGTGAAGAACTGGATCGGCATCCAGTCGAAGGTGACCGAGGTATCCCAGGCCTTGAAGTCGGTCCCGGGCGCAGTGCTGAAGTACGGCGAGCCAGTGAACGCGGTGGCGCCGTTGATCGGGGGCAGGAGCACCAGGTATCGGCCCGGGTTGATGATTCCGCCCAGCCCCAGCGTGAGGCCGTAGAGGTCGTGATCGAACCACAGCCGGTGGTAGACCATCCCCCCGACGAAGTACTGGGCCGGGTTGTCGCCACCGGTGCAGCTCACCCCGCCGCCGAATTCACAGCCGGCGTCGATGGTGACGGTGAAGGCCGCCTTGCTGATGAGGTCCTTCGGGGCGTCCAGGTACTTCACCTGCACGCTGTCGTCGGTGTGGATGCGGATCCGGTCCTTGTTCCCCAGCGTGTCGGTCCCGATGTACTGGTTGAAGACGAATGACAGGTTGCCGTTGGGGCGCCATGCGATCTGAAGCCCGAACCCGGGAGCGCTCGCGAAGCGGCCGTACGACTGCCACCCGTTCACGATCCACGGTTCGATCTTCAGCTTGTCGCTGACGAAGATCTGGATCCGCACGCCATTGAAGAACCACGGCGTGTTCGACGACACGTAGGACGGTTGATACGCCCAGTTGTCGAACTGGTAGTAGCTGAAGAGCCCCACGTACGAGAGGAAGATGCCCGCGTCGACGTTGATGCCGTGCAGCGCGTCGAAGTGGTAGCCGCCGTAGCCCTCCGAGATGTACCGGAAGGCGTTGTCCAGGTTCCACTGGCCTCGTCCCGGGCTGGAGTCATTGCGTGGAGTCGTCTGCGAGTACATCCCGAACTGAGTCATCAGCCGGCCGCGGACGTTCTTCCAGTGCAGGTCACCGCCCACGCCCAGCATGGTGAGCTGCACCTCGCCCGAGCGAAACACCTCGGTCGATCCGGAGATGGTGTCGTCTGCGGGATGGTGGAACTGATCATGCCAGCTGGTGTCCACCCGGAACTCGAAGGTGAACGCCGGCGTGTCGAGCGGCGAGCTCGTGGTTCTCGGGCTCCCGGTCAGCCAGGTGAAGTCGGCGAAGGCGAATGGCTCCGGCTTCTTGTCCGGCTCGGCCGCCGGTTCCGGATCCCCGGCGAAGGCGGAGGTCCCGGCAACGAGGAGCAGGGCGCAGACGAGTCGACGAGCCGGCGCGGACCGGTGGAAGGGCAGCGGAAGTACGTGCATGCCGGTCGCGTGTGCACGTCACATGCCCGGCCTCACCAGCCGTGCAGGACGACCCATGCTGCGATGAGCCGGACCGAGTGTTCGTCACGTTCCCACGGCGCCAGTCGTTCCAGGAGCGCAGGCGCGCGAAACTCCGGGCCAAGCATGGGGGCCCGACGCAGCACGCGGCGGCAGACCGGACACTCCCGCGCGAGCCTCAGCTCGATTCGCGCCAGGTGTTGCGCGTCAGCGAGATCCTGCGTTCCGAGGATCTCCATCGCCTGTGACAGTGACACCGAGGGCCGTGGCACCGCGCACTCCGCCCGAGGCTCGAGGCATCAACCGTGCCGGGCGTGACCGGCGGGGCGTCCCGGCGCGCCGGGCGCCTTCGCCGTGCAGCCTGCAACCCCGACGGTTCGCACCATTGCGACCTGCAGGGCCAGCCCTCGGCGATCCCCCGGGGCAACGGGGGAGAGGGGTCGGCATGGCGCGTGCTCTGGACCGGCGGCGGAGGAGCACCTCGACATGCTCGACATCGTCTTCATCCTCGCCTCGGTCGCCTTCTTCGCCGTGGCCTGGGCCTACGCCCTCGGCTGCGACCGGTTGATGGAAGGCCGCCAGCCGTGAGCGGCGAGGACCTTCTCGGCGCCGTCGTCGCGGTGCTGCTGACCGCCTATCTCGTCTACGCGCTCGTTCGCGCGGAGCGCTTCTGAGGAACCCCTCATGACCGTCGCCGCGTGGGGCCAGCTGGCCCTGTTCTCCGCGCTCGTCCTGCTCACCACGAAGCCGCTGGGCCTGTACATGGCGCGGGTCTTCGAGGGTGAGCATCGACCGCTTCCTCGGGTCCTCGGCCCGGTGGAGCGATTCCTGTTCCGCCTCTCGGGCGTGGACCCGTCCGTCGAGCAGACCTGGGTCGGCTACACGGCGTCGGTGCTCGCCTTCAGCCTGTTCAGCATGGGGGTGACCTACGCCATCCTCCGGCTCCAGCACGTCCTGCCGCTGAACCCGCAGCGGTTCGGCCCGGTGGATCCCGCGCTGGCCTTCAACACCTCGGCCAGCTTCACCACCAACACCAACTGGCAATCCTACGGCGGCGAGTCGACCATGAGCTACCTGTCGCAGATGGCGGGGCTCGCCTGGCACAACTTCGTCTCCGCCGCGGCCGGCCTCGGCATCGCCATCGCGCTCGCCCGCGGCCTCACCCGGCGCCAGGCACCGGACGCCCCGAGGACTCTGGGCAACTTCTGGGCGGACCTCATCCGGGCGACGGTCTACGTGCTCCTGCCGCTCAGCCTCCTCTTCGCGCTGGTCCTCGTGAGCCAGGGCGTGATCCAGAACCTCTCCGCCTACCGGGAAGTGACGACGCTGGAGGGCGCGAAGCAACTGGTGGCGCTCGGGCCCGTGGCCTCCCAGGAGGCGATCAAGGAGCTGGGCACCAATGGCGGCGGCTTCTTCAACGCCAACAGCGCTCACCCGTTCGAGAACCCGAGCCCCTTCACCAACCTCGTGGAGCTGTGGCTCATCTTCGCCATCCCCGCGGGCCTCACCTACACCTATGGACGGATGGCGCGCGACAGCCGGCAGGGCTGGGCCATCCTCGCGGCGATGGCCGTTCTGTTTCTGGGCGGCACCGGGGTGGCGCAGCGAGCGGAGTCGCGACCGAATCAGGCCCTCGCCTCGCTGGCCCTCGATCACCAGGCGGGGAACATGGAGGGCAAGGAGGTCCGGTTCGGGACCGCGGCCTCGGCGCTCTTCGCCACGGTCACCACCGACGCCTCCTGTGGAGCGGTGAACTCCGCGCACGACAGCTTCAATCCGCTCGGTGGCCTGGTCCCGCTCGTCAACATCCAGCTGGGCGAGGTGATCTTCGGCGGGGTCGGCGCGGGTCTCTACGGGATGCTGATCTTCGTCGTCCTCTCGGTCTTCATCGCCGGGCTGATGGTCGGGCGAACCCCGGAGTACCTGGGGAAGAAGATCGAGAGCCCGGAGATGAAGCTCGCGATGCTCTACGTCCTCATCTTCCCTCTGATCATCCTCGGCTTCACCGCATGGGCCTCGGTCACCCGGTGGGGAACCTCGTCGCTGAGCAACGCCGGGCCCCACGGGCTGAGCGAGATGCTCTACGCGTTCACCAGCGCCACGGGGAACAATGGCTCGGCCTTCGGTGGGCTGAACGCGAACACGACCTCGTGGAACACGGTGCTGGCCCTCGCGATGCTCGGTGGGCGCTTCCTGATGATCATCCCCGCTCTGGCCATCGCGGGGTCCATGGTGGGCAAGAAGGTCGTCCCGGCAGGCCCGGGGACCTTCCCCACCAACGGCCCTCTCTTCACCTTCCTCCTCGTCTCGGTGGTTCTCATCGTCGGCGCGCTGACCTTCTTCCCCGCGCTGTCCCTGGGCCCCATCGTCGAGCACTTCGCCGGCGCCGCCGGAAAGGTCTACTGACTCATGGCTGCGCAGACCCGGGAGCTCTCGCTCTTCGATCCGTCCATCGTCCGCCCGGCGATCTGGGAAAGCTTCCGGAAGCTCTCGCCCCGGCAGGTGATCCGCAACCCGGTGATGTTCGTGGTGGAGGTGGGCGCGCTCCTCACCACCGTGGAGCTGATTCACGACCTGGTGAGCGGGCAGCGCTCGGCGCCCCTGTGGTTCACCGGCCTCGTTTCGCTCTGGCTGTGGTTCACGGTGGTGTTCGCCAACTTCGCAGAGGCGGTGGCCGAGGGCCGGGGAAAGGCCCAGGCCGCATCCCTCCGCAAGATGCGCAAGGACGTCGAGGCACGGAGGGTGGTGGACGGTCGCGAGGAGAGCGTGCCCGCGTCGGCGCTGCGCAAGGGAGACACGGTCGTGGTGGAGGCCGGGCAGTACATCCCCGGAGACGGCGAGATCATCGAGGGCATCGCCTCGGTGGACGAGAGCGCCATCACCGGCGAGTCCGCGCCGGTCATCCGGGAGAGCGGCGGAGACCGGAGCGCGGTGACCGGAGGAACCAAGGTCCTCTCCGACCGGATCGTCGTCCGGATCACCGCAAACCCCGGCGAGTCGTTCCTCGACCGGATGATCTCCCTGGTGGAAGGAGCGGCCCGCCAGCGGACCCCCAACGAGATCGCCCTCCACATCCTCCTGGTGGGCCTCACCGCCGTGTTCCTCTTCGCCTGCGTGAGCCTGGTGCCGCTCGCGCTCTACAGTGGGGTGAAGCTGTCGACCACGGCGGTGGTGGCGCTCCTGGTGTGCCTCATCCCGACCACCATCGGGGGGCTTCTCTCCGCCATCGGCATCGCCGGGATGGACCGGCTCCTCCGCAAGAACGTCATCGCCCTCAGCGGCCGAGCCGTGGAGGCCGCGGGCGACGTGGACACGCTGCTCCTGGACAAGACCGGGACCATCACCCTCGGCAACCGCATGGCCACCGAGCTCCTGCCGCTTGCCGGCGTCCGCATCGAGGACCTCGCCGACGCCGCCCAGCTCAGCAGCCTCGCCGACGAGACTCCCGAGGGGCGCAGCATCGTGGTGCTCGCCAAGGAGCGGTACCGGCTGCGGGGACGGGAGCTGGGGCAATCCGAGGCCCACTTCGTTCCCTTCAGCGCGCAGACCCGGATGAGCGGCGTGGACCTCGGGGCGCGTGTCATCCGCAAGGGCGCCGTCGACGCGGTCGTTCGGCACGTCGAGTCGCTGGGCGGCACTGTCCCCGCGGAATTGCGGGACGTCGCCTCACGCATCGGCGACTCGGGCGGCACGCCGCTCGCGGTGTCCGAGGGCGCGCGCGTCCTGGGCATCGTCCACCTCAAGGACGTGGTCAAGGGAGGCATCAAGGAGCGCTTCGACCGGTTCCGCGCGATGGGAATCCGCACGGTGATGATCACCGGCGACAACCCCCGCACCGCCGCCGCCATCGCGCGCGAGGCCGGCGTGGACGACTTCCTCGCCGAGGCCACACCCGAGGCAAAGATGCGGCTCATCCGCGAGGAGCAGGCCCGGGGGAAGCTGGTGGCCATGACCGGCGACGGCACCAACGACGCGCCGGCCCTCGCTCAGGCCGACGTCGGGGTGGCGATGAACACCGGGACCCAGGCGGCGAAGGAGGCCGGGAACATGGTGGACCTGGACTCCAACCCCACCAAGCTCCTCGAGGTGGTCGAGGTGGGGAAGCAGCTGCTCATGACCCGCGGCACGCTGACCACCTTCAGCATCGCCAACGACGTGGCGAAGTACTTCGCCATCCTCCCCGCGCTCTTCGTCGGGGTCTATCCGGAGATCGCTCCGCTGAACGTGATGCACCTCGCCTCGCCGTACTCGGCGGTGCTCTCCGCGGTCATCTTCAACGCGCTGATCATCATCGCGCTCATCCCGCTGGCCCTTCGCGGTGTCCGTTACCGCCCGGTGGGTGCGGCGGCGCTGCTGAAGCGGAGCCTGCTCATCTACGGCGTGGGCGGCGTCATCGTCCCCTTCGTGGGCATCAAGCTCGTGGACCTGGTGGTCGCCGCGCTGGGGCTGGTCTGAGGAACGTCATGCGCAAGGAACTGGTCATCGCTCTCCGGGTCACCGCGGTCACGCTCGTCCTCACCGGGCTCGTGTACCCGCTGGTCACCACGGGTCTCGCCCGCGTGCTCTTCCCCTGGCGCGCCGCGGGGAGCTTCGTCGCCGACGAGCATGGGCGGGTGGTGGGCTCGGAGCTGCTCGGACAGGGCTTCACCAGCCCCGGCTACTTCCATCCCCGTCCATCGGCTGCAGGGAAGGATGGCTGGGATGCCACCAGCTCGTCGGCGACGAACCTCGGCCCGACCAGCAGGAAGCTCCGCGAGTCCACCGAGAAGGCGCTGCAGACTCTGGTCGCCGAGAACCCCGACGCACGTGGCCCGGCTCCGGTGGAGCTGGTGACCTCGTCGGCCAGCGGCCTCGACCCGCACCTGTCGCCGGCCGCGGCGCTGTGGCAGGTTCCTCGCGTGGCGCACGCACGGCACGTGAGCGAGGACCGGGTGCGAATGCTGGTCGAGTCGCTGAGGGAGCGACGGGACCTGCTCGTCCTGGGTGAGCCACGGGTGAACGTGCTGACCCTCAACGTCGCGCTCGACCGGCAGTTCGGATCTCCCGTGCCCGGCGGGACCTCGGCCACCCGCGTGCCATGACCTCCGTCCGCGACCGCCCAGAGAAGAGGGCGGAGGATTTCCTGGCGCTGGTCCGCCAGGGAAAGCGCGGACGGCTCAAGCTCTACATCGGCTTCGCCGCCGGCGTGGGGAAGACCTACCGGATGCTCGAGGAGGCGCACGCGCTCCGCGACCGCGGCGTGGACGTCGTGGTCGGCTTCGTCGAGAGCCACGGCCGGGCGGAGACCGAGGCCCTGGTGGAGGGGCTGGAGGTGATTCCCCGGCGAAACGTCGACTACCGGGGCGTCCGGGTGGAGGAGATGGACCTCGATGCCATCCTCGCCCGGAAGCCGGAGATCGCGGTGGTGGACGAGCTCGCCCACACCAACGCGCCGGGCAGCCGGAACCGCAAGCGCTGGCAGGACGTGGAGCAGCTGATCGCCGCGGGCATCAACGTGATCGGTGCCTTCAACGTGCAGCATCTCGAGTCGCTGAACGACCTGGTCGCCCGGGCCACCGGGGTCAGGGTCCGGGAGACCATCCCCGATGCCTGGCTGAAGACCGCAGACCAGGTGGTGAACCTGGACCTCGCGGTGGAGGACCTCGAGGAGCGCCTGCGTGCGGGGAAGATCTACGCCAGCGACAAGGTGCCCCAGGCGCTGGAGCGCTTCTTCCAGCGAGGCAACCTCGCCACGCTCCGGGAGCTCGCGCTCCGCGAGGTGGCCGAATCGCTGGAGCGGGACACGCTGCGGCGGGAGAACCACTCCGAATCGCCACGGCAGACCGGCGCACGGGTGATGGTGTGCATGTCGTCGTACCCGCCCCGGGCCGCAGAGCTCCTCCGCCGGGGGTCGCGGGTCGCGGGTCGGCTCAACACCGACTGGTTCGTCGTGTACGTGGAGACGCCGGAGGAGGCGCCGGACCGGATCGACGCCGAGGCCCAGCGTCACCTCCTGGAGAACATCGAGCGGGCCAGCTCGCTCGGGGCGGAGGTGGTGCGCCTCAGGGCCACGGACCCCGTGCCTGCGCTCCTCGACTTCGCGCGTAGCCACAGCGTCGGGCTCGTGCTCATCGGCCGCTCGCACCAGCGAGGGTTGCGCCGGCTGCTCGGCCGTACCGCGGACATTCGCCTGGTCCGGGAGGCGGAGGACCTGGACGTGCAGGTGGTCGCGCTGGGAGAGACGCGGGAATGACCCTCCGGACGCGGCTGCTGATCGCCCAGGCACCGCTTGCGGTCGCGCTGGCGGTGGTGGCGGTCATCACCGTGGTCACCACCCGGGCGCTGGGACACGCCGGGGAGCGCATCCTCGCCGACAACTACCGGAGCGTGCTCGCCGCCCAGCGGATGAAGGAGTCCATCGAGCGGCTGGACAGCGGCGCGCTGTTCGTCGTCATCGGCGAGCGGCAGCGAGGTGTGGCCCTGGCGCAGGAGCACCGTCCGGCGTTCGAGCACGAGCTGCAGGTCGAGGAGCAGAACATCACCGAGGCCGGCGAGGCGGGCGCGGCCGCGGCGCTGCGCACGGCCTGGACCCGGTACCGTGCCGACTACGAGGGCTTCCTCGCCGCCTCGGACGATCTTCGCTCTCGCTACCTGGACGTCCTCCAGCCGGGATTTCTCCGGGTGAAGACCGCCGCGGACGACATCCTCGCCATCAACCAGGACGCGATGGTCATCAAGAGCACCCGGCTCCGCCGGCGCAGCGAGTGGGTCGAGACGCTGGTGGTGGTGGGCGTTCTGGCGGCGCTGGTGCTCGGGCTCCTGGCCTCGGCGGCGCTGACCTCGCGCGCGCTCCGGCCGATCGCCGTCCTCGGGCAGTCGGTGCGCCGCCTCGGCCAGGGCGACTACGCCGTCCGGGTCCGCATCCCCGACGGGGGAGGCTCGGAGATCTCCCAGCTGGCCAGCGACTTCAACGCGATGGCGGACAGCCTGCAGCGCTACCGCGACTCGAGCCTCGGAGAGCTGCTGGAGGCGCAGCTGGTCGCGCAGGCCACCATCGACAGCCTGCCCGATCCGGTCGTCGTCTTCGACGCCACGGGGAAGGTGAGCAACGCCAACCGCGCCGCGGAGCAGATCCTCGGCCTCCGCGCGTCCGACGGAAACCTCTCCGCCGCCCCTCCGGCGGTGCGCGAGCGGGTGGAGCGCATCCGGAACGAGGTGCTCGCCGGGGCGCCGGCGGTGCAGCCGCGAGGGTTCGAGGACGCGCTGGTGGTGGAGTCGAGCGACGGCAACCGTGCGCTGTTGCCCCGGGCCAATCCCGTCTCCAGCGACGAGGGCCAGCTCCTCGGGGTGACCGTGCTGCTCCAGGACATCACCCGCCTGCGCCGCTTCGACGAGCTCAAGGACGACCTGGTCGCCACCGTGGCGCACGAGTTCCGGACCCCGCTCACGAGCCTGCGGATGGCGATCCACCTCCTGGCCGAGCAGACGGTGGGACCGCTGGACGAGAAGCAGCTCGACCTGGTCGGCGCCGCGCGCGAGGAATGCGACCGGCTCCAGGGCATCGTCGACGACCTGCTGGACCTGGCGCGGATCCGCTCCGGCCGCCTGGAGCTGCACCCGCGGGAGATCTCCACCGAGCTGATGCTGGAGCAGGCGCGCCAGGCGACCCGCGACCGCGCCGAGCAGCGCCACGTCCCGGTGGACCTGGAGGTCGACCCGGGCGCCGAGGTGGTGATGGCGGACCCCGACCGGATCGACCTCGCGCTGAGCAACCTTCTGGCCAACGCCATCCGCCACGGTCCCCCCGGCCGACCGGTGCGGCTCCGCGCGCTGCGCGCGGACGGCGGGGTACGCATCGAGGTGCGGGACGACGGCCCGGGCATCGCCCCCGAGCACCAGCCGCGCCTCTTCGAGAAGTTCTACCGGGTCCCGGGCTCCGCGCCGGGGGGAGCCGGCCTGGGGCTCTCGATCGTCAGGGACGTGGTGGAGGCCCACGGGGGGAGGGTGGGGGTGGAGAGCACGCCGGGCGCCGGTGCGGTGTTCTGGATCGAGCTCCCGGATCAGCAGGCGGCCGTGGGCGGGGCCAAGGCCTCGGCCTGAACGACGTTCAGCTCAGCTTCCCTCGAACTTCTTCCGCTTCCTCCACAGCGTGGAGGCGTCGATCCCCAGGGTGTGCGCAGCCTCGTCGAGCGTCGGCGCCTGCGCCGTCACCCGCAGGATGTGCTCGCGCTCGATCTCGTCCAGGGTGAAGGGCCCGCCGAGCACCGGGGCAGTGGCGTGGGTCGCGGCGATGCGCTCCGGAAACGCCGCCGGAGGGAGCGTGTCCGCCGGCCAGACGATGGCCGCGCGCTCCACCGCGTTCCGCAGCTCGCGCACGTTCCCCGGCCAGGGGTAGGACTCGAGGACGGGGGCGGTCTCCTCCGCGAGCTCGAGGCCCGGGCGGTGGAGGGAGCCGGCGAAGAAGCGGAGCATCCGCCGCGCCATGGGGAGGATGTCCTCGCGCCGCTCGCGGAGCGGTGGGACGCGGATCTCGACCACGTTCAGCCGGTAGAGCAGGTCCTCCCGGAACCGTCCCCCGCGCACGTCCGCCTCGAGCTCGCGGTTGGTCGCGGAGACGATCCGCACGTCCGCGTGCCGGGTCCGGTTGTCCCCCAGGCGCTCGAAGGCCTTCTCCTGGAGGAAGCGCAGCAGCTGCGCCTGGGTGGACGGCCCGAGCTCGCCGATCTCGTCGAGGAAGAGGGTGCCGCTCTCCGCGGCCTCGACCTTTCCCGGCGCATCGCGGACCGCACCGGTGAATGACCCGCGGGCGTGGCCGAAGAGCTCGGAGACGAGCAGCTGATCGGAGAGGGTGGGCGCGCTCACGGTGACGAACGGCCTCTCCGCCCGGGGCGAGAGTCGGTGCAGCGCGCGGGCGAGCACGCTCTTGCCGGTGCCATTCTCTCCCCGGAGAAGAACGGTGGCGTCGGACGCGGCGGCGCGGCGAAGGAGCGAGAGCGCGGCCTGCATCGCGGCGGAGCGGGTCGCGAGGAGGGCATCGGGGTCCACGCCGGCCAGCCGGTCCTCCAGCGTCTCCACCCGTGCCCGGAGCCGCCGGCGCTCCCGGAGCCGCTCGACCACCGCTCGGATCTGCGCCGGGGTGAAGGGCTTCGGCAAGTAGTCACGCGCCCCGCGACGGACCGCCTCCATCGCGGTGTCGATCGACGCGTACGCGGTGATGACCACCACGTCGAGATCCGAGTCCTCGGCCAGTAGCGCGGGAACCAGATCGAGCCCGCTCCCGGTGCCCAGCCGCAGGTCGACGAAGACGACGTCCACCGGACCGGAGGCCAGGGCCGCGATCGCCGCCTCGGCCGAGCCGGCCTCCCGCACCTCGCACCCCGCCTGCTCGAGGCAGACCCGCACCATCGAGCGGATGTTCCGCTCGTCGTCGACCACCAGCACCCGGTCGGGGGCCGCGTGGGACACGGCGTCCTGGGAAGGCGCATCCATGCCGGTGCCATCGAGGTAGCACCCGCGAGAGTGGCGCGCCATCCGCTCCGGTCAGGAGCCGGCCGGGCGCGTCGTCGACTCGGTGCCGGGCACCACGGGGGTCTCCGAGGTGGGGGTGAGGACGACGCGCGCCTGCTGCGCCGCCTCCTGCATCGAGGTCGCGAACTGGAGCTTGCCCGGCGTGGCGGTGAGCCCCGCCCGCCCCAGCACGCCTCTCGGCTGAGCCTGCACGCCGGAGAGGATGACCAGCGTCTTGCGCGACTGGAGCTTGGAGATGGCGGACTCGAGCGCCACCAGTCCCGTGACGTCGAGCACCGGGACCGAGTGCAGGTCCAGCACCACCACCTTGCTGTGGTCGCCGACGAACTGAAGCGCGTGGATGGCCTTCTGCGCCGCGCCGAAGAAGAGGGGACCGGCGATCTCGTAGACCACCGCTCCGCGGGGCATCTGCGGATGCCGCCCCTCCTCGCCGTGGGCGACGGTCCGGGCCTGGAAGATCTCCTGCATCCTCCGCATGAGGAGCAGCGCCGCGAGCATCACTCCCACCGTGACGCCCACCACCATGTCGAAGACCACGGTCAGGATGAAGCAGGCGAGGAGCACCGCCACGTCGCTCCGGGGCGCGACGCGGAGAATGTGCCCGAAGTGCTTCACCTCCGCCATCCGCCAGGCGACGGTCAGCAGCAGCGCGGCCATCGACGCCAGCGGGAGCCAGCCGAGGAGCGGCGCGAGGAGGACCATCGCCAGGAGCACGAAGAGGGCGTGGAAGACGCTCGCCAGCGGTGAGCGGCCACCGCTCCGGATGTTCACCGTGGTGCGCGCGATGGCGCCCGTCGCGGCGAAGCCGCCGAAGAACGGGGCCACGACGTTGCCCGCTCCGAGCGCCAGGAGCTCCGCGTCTGGATCGTGCCGGGTGCCGGTCATCCCGTCGGACACCACCGCGCAGAGCAGCGACTCGATCGCCCCCAGGAGCGCGATGGCGAAGGCGCTGGGGACGAGCATGCGGATGGTCGCGAGGTCGATCGACCCTTTCCACGGCCAGGCGAAGGTCGGCGGGGTGGCGGGGATGCCGCCGAAGCGCGAGGCGATGGTCTCGACCTGGAACCCCGGCATCCAGCGGGAGAGCGCCGCGGCGATGACCGCCACCGAGCCGAGCGCGACCAGCGCGGCGGGGATCCGACCGCTGGTCACCTTCGGCCAGAGCACCAGCAGCACCAGGGTCGCAAACCCGGTGCACAGCTCCGCCGGACGCAGGGTCGGAGCGGCCCGGAGCAGCGCGGCGACCCGCTCGAGGTAGTGCTCGGGGTTGCCGGCCGGTCGCAGCCCGAGGAAGTCCTTCAGCTGCAGGGTGCCGATCACCACCGCGATCCCGGCGGTGAAGCCGGTGGTGACCGGATAGGGGATGAACTCGATCAGGCGGCCGGCGCGGAAGGCACCCATCGCCAGGAGGATGAGCCCCGCCATCACCGAGGCCAGGAGCAGCCCGGCCAGGCCGAGGCGCGAGGCGATCGGCGCCAGCACCACCACGAAGGCCGCGGTGGGCCCGGTGACCTGGGTCATCGACCCACCGAGCAGCGCCACCAGCGCCCCGGCGACGATGGCGGTGTACAGGCCGTGCTGCGGCGGGACGCCGGAGGCGATCGCCAGGGCCATCGACAGGGGAAGCGCCACCACCCCCACCACCAGCCCCGCGAGAGCATCCCGGACCAGCTCGCGCCGTCCGTAGCCCTCGGCGAGGGTCCGCCGGAGCGCGATGGCCGGGCGAAGTCCGAGGCGGTCCAGCCGCTCGAACGCGGAGCGGTAACGCGTCACCAGCCACCCCTTCTCATGTCAGGCCATCCTACTCGCTCGAGCGCGGGCGCCGAACGTTCGCGCGGAGGCCGGGGGCCGCAGAGACCGAGACCGACGTGCTGGCCTGAAGCGACGGGAGCCCGGAGCGCGTCCGCGCCCTGAGGGTGGTGGTTCCAGCTCCCACCGCGAGCAACCGCCCTCGCAGGCCGGGCGCATTGGAGACCGCGAGGACCGCCGGATCGTCGGAGGACCAGATGGCGTCGTCCCCCAGCACCTGCGCTCCGTCGTTGGAGAGGGTGGCCGTCGCGGTGGCGAAGCCGACGGCGCCCACCGTGAGGCCGTCCGGCGCGGTCACCGTCAGCTGGGTGAGCGAGTCGGCGGAGATCTTCAGCGGCGCGCCGGCGGTCAGTCCGGCGAAGCGCGCGGCGATGGTCGGGGTTCCGGAACGAAGCGTGGTGATCGCCCCGGCGCGCACGAGGCTGGAAACCGTGGCGAGCGTCGGGTCCGAGCTGGTCCACTCCACCAGCGCCGTCACCTCCACCAAGGCTCCCTGGGCCGTTCGCGCGAGCGCTCGCGCCTGGGGTCGCGTCCCCACCGCGACGCCGCCGTCGGGAACCAGCACCGCGAGCGACGTGGGCGGCCCGCCGGTCACCGACACGTGGACGCTCGTCGGCGCGCCACCGACCGGATGAGCGAGCACGTCCGTGGTCCCGGCGTCGACGCCCCGGGCGGTGCCTCGATCCGCGCCGGTCCCCCGGAGCCGCAGGATGGATGGATCCGAGGGCGCCCAGGTCACCGAGCGGGTCACGTCCTGCACCGTGCCGTCGGACAGCACGGCGCTCGCCACGAAGTTCGAGGGGGCCCAGGCGACGATCGCCGCCGGCGCATGCACGTCCAGCCGCTCGAGGCCCGCCGCGGTCACCCGGACCGCGACGCCGACCCGGATGCCGTCCACCTGCGCGGTGAGCAACGCGCTCCCGGGCCCTCGCCCGAGCAGGAGGCCTCGCTGGTCGGGCGCGTTGGTGACGATGGCCACCTTCGAGTCGCTCGAGACCCAGACCGTGTCGGCGGTCACGTCCGTCGAGTCGCCCGATCCGTCGACCAGGGTCACCGCGACCGGGATCACCGTGCCCGCGGCCAGTGTCGCCGCCGGAGGCCAGGACTCGAGAAACGCCGGACTGGTCTCGGCCTGGACCTGCGCCTGGGAGGTCGCGGCGCCGAAGCGAGCCCGGAGCGACGTCATTCCCGCGTCCATGCCGAGGACGAGGCCCGCCGCCGGACCGTCCCCCACCGCGAGGATGCCGAGCGTCCCGGCGCTCCAGCTCGCCGCCGAGGTGAGGTCCACCACCGTCCCGTCCGGCCAGTGGCCGACCGCGGCGAGGCGGGTCCGGCTTCCGACCGGCACGCTCGCCACCGGAGGGACGACCTCGAGCGTGGGCGTGCCCTCCGGTGCGCGGACCCAGCCCCTGGCGGAACCGCCGGGGAGGATGGCCAGCACCCCCAGCCGGGAACCGGGCACGCGGGTGCGGACGGTCCCGCCGTGCTCCCCGGTGTCCACGTCGACGCCCGCGTCGGCCTCCAGCGGCCTCCACCCCGCGGTCTGGGTGAGGTCCTGGACGATTCCCGCTCCCAGGATGCGCTCGAAGACCAGGGCCCCTTCGGCGCCGGTGGGGACGACCAGCTCCGGAGGCCAGACGTGCCAGCCCTCGATGCCGTTGTTCGTCGCCTCGATGGAGGCCGGCGCCGAGAGCGAGCCCTCCGAGGCGATCACCGTGCCCACGCCGAGCTGCTCGCTGGCAGTGACCTCGCCGGCCGAGTTCACGGCGAGGGTGAGACTGGTGCTGCTCCAGCTCGGATCGTCCAGCACCACCGTGCCGTCGCGATGGGTGAGCCAGGCCGTGAGCCGGGAGCTGGCGCCGAGCTGGAGCGCGTCGGGGAGCGCGGGTGAGATCTCCAGCTGGGCCGGCGCGAGGGGGGCGACGTCGAGCTCTGCCTGGGCCTGCAGCCCCGCTGCGCCGGCGCGGACGATGGTGCTTCCCTCGGCCAGCAAGGTCACCGTCCCGGGCGAGCTGACGTAACCGACGCTCTGGTCATCCACGCTCCACTGCACCGAGCGGGTCATGGGCTGCGCCGAGCCGTCGGAGAAGAGGCCGGTCGCCTCCACCGGGAGGTCGGTCCCCTCCACCCCGTGGGGCTGGAGCGGGGAGATGGTGAGCCCGGTCAGCGTGGAGTCACTGACGGTCACCGAGGTCGAGCCGGTGAGCTCGAGATAGCTCGCCTCGATCGTCGCCTGTCCCGGCGTCTGCGCGCCGAGGCGTCCCCAGTTGCCCGAGCTCGTGGACACGGCCATCACCGAAGGGGCGCTGCTCGACCACTTCACCAGCGAGGTGAGGTCGGCGTGCGAGCCATCGCTGAAGAAGCCGATGGCGGTGGTGCTCCCCGCCGTTCCGGCTGCGTACTGGACACGATCCGGGACGACCACCAGGCGCTGGAGCGCGGCGTTGCTCACAACGATGGTGGCGGTGCCGCGGAGCTGTTGCCCGGCGAAGGCGATGGTCCCGACCAGGAGCCCCTGTCCAGGCCCGAGCGCCTGGACCAGTCCCAGCGTCCCCGGGGAGTTGCTCACCGAGATGACGTCCGCGGACGACGGGTCGACGCTCCACGACACGAGGTCGGTCACCAGTCCTCCGTCAGGGACCGGTGGCCCGCCCTGCGAGGTGAGCGTGGCGACGGCCTGGGTGCTCCCGCCGGCGGGAAGGATGGACGGATCGGCCGAGAGCGCGAGGATGGCGTTGATGCGCTCTCCGGGCTGACAGGCCCCCTGGCGCGCGCCGGACGGCACCGCGCAGTACTGCCGAACCGGGCAGTTCTCGTTGGTGTTGCAGGTGGCGCCCGTCAGGTCGAGCTTGCAACCGGCGAGGAGGAGCAACCCGAGCGCTCCTGCGACAGCGGCCCGCGCCGAACGCACGCTAGTGAGCCTCCGAGGGCGCGCCGAAGTGCGGCTCGAGGAAGAAGAGGGCGATCGCCGCGGCGCCGGCGATGCCGGCCGCGGCGTAGAAACCGTTGGCCGCGTTGCTGCGCGCGACGGCCGTGTCGTAGACCTGCTGGACCTGGTCCGGGCTGCGCGGGGTCCCGTCCTTCAGCGTCTCCTGCGCCTGGTGGGCGCTCACGCCGAAGGTGATGCCCGCGGCGAGGCTGGCCGCGGCGAGGCCGGTGGCGACCCAGGTCCAGCGCCTGGGCTGGCTCTTCGGCAACGGCCCCACCGTGTCCCGGACGGCTGCCTCGGGCGCACGTTCGGTGCCGCCGGCCACCGGAACGAGCGGGACCAGTGACAGCTCGAGTTGCACGCGCCCGCCGGGAGCGAGCTCCACCTCGCGCTCGAGTGGCTGATACCCATCCTGCGCCGCGCCGACACGGTGGGTGCCCGGCGCGAGGCGGACCGAGACCGGAGACGTGCCCGCAGGCTCGCCGTCGACCGCCACCGGCGAGGGCGGCTCCACCGAGATCCGGAGCGATGCCTCGAGAGGAAGCCGCGCTCTCAGCTCCTGGACCCGTGCGGTGACCGCGGCGCGGTCTGGCGCGGCCGGCGCCGCGGCGAGGTAGGCGGTGTACGAGTCCACCGCGTCGGCCAGCTGGCCCAGGCGCTCCTGGCAGCGAGCGATGTTGAACAGGGCCTGCGGCGCCGGCGCCCGGGCCTGCGCGGCCTCGAACGCCGCGAGCGCGGCGCGGAAGTCACCCGCGCGGTACAGCGCCGCTCCCCTCTCGAAGTCGGCCCGGGCCTGCTCCACGTCGCCGGGAGGGGTGGAGAGCAGCAGGCCAGCCATCACCACCGCCAGCATCTCGGGCGGCGACGTTACCCGATCGGCCCCGCCCGTGGGCTCAGTACGGCGAGGCCTTGAGGTCGTCGAGGCCCGGGGAGACCGACGCCGGAGGGAGGTGCGCGGTGACCACCAGGCCCGCCCGTGCCCGCACCCGCTCGGCGATGGACTGCCGGCCCTGTGCCTCGAAGACCAGGAGCAGCGTGCGGTCCGGTGGCAGGCGAACGGCGAGCGGCGTGTGGCCGAGCAGGCGGCCGTGGAGCGTGACCCGGGCGCCGGCGGGCGTGGATCGCAGGTCGACCTCCACTGCGACGGGCCGCGTGGCGCGCGCCGTTGCCGGAGCGGAGGTGCGCGGCGCCGGCACGTCCGCTCGCTCGGGTTCCGGCGTGGCGACGGGTGTGGGCGCGGCGGGCGGAGCCGTGGGAGCGACGGCGGACTCGGTGGCGGCCGGGGCCGGTGGAGCGGGGCGCGCGCCGCGGACCCCGAGGACGATCAGCACCGCTACGGCGGTGACGGCGAGCGCCACCAGCCCGCGGCGCATCCACGGGCGCACGGCCAGTCGCGGCACCGGCGGAGGGAGCTCGTGTCCGGTGAGCACCGCCTCCAGGGCGGCCTCGACCTCGCCCATGGTGGAGGGACGCTCGGCGGCGTTCTTCGCCATCATCCGTCCGACGAGATCCGCCAGCGCCGGGGCGAGGGGGCCGTGTGGGCCCTGCGCGGGGAGGCGGGGCACGGGCGAGAGGAGATGTGCCGCGAGGACGTGCGTGGCGCTGGCGCCGAGGTACGGCGGCGCGCCGGTGAGGAGCTCGAAGAGCAGAACTCCCAGGGCGTAGACGTCGCAGCGTCCGTCCTGGCGCTGCCCCGCGGCTTGCTCCGGGGACATGTACTGCGGCGTTCCGAAGATGACCCCGGCGGCGGTCTCGCGCGCATCGCGCGGCCCCTCGGTGAGCCGGGCGATCCCGAAGTCGGCGAGCTTGGCGCTGCCGTCGGGCGTGAGGAGCACGTTCTCCGGCTTGATGTCGCGGTGGTAGATGCCGCGGGCGTGCGCGGCGCCCAGCGCACGGGCCAGCTCCTGCACCAGCGACATCGCCTCCGCCGGAGGGAAGGGCCCCAGCCGCGCCAGACGGCGGGCGAGCGTCTCGCCTTCGACCAGCTCCATCGCGAGGTAGAAGCGTCCGTCCGGCGTTCGACCGAAGTCGGTGACCTCGACGATGCCCGGGTGCCGGATCTGGCTCGCCGCGACCGCCTCGCGCTGGAAGCGCCGGACCATGTCCGCGTGCGCGCCGTGCGAGGCCCGCAGCACCTTGACCGCCACCGTGTTCCCCAGCGCCAGGTGCTCGGCCCGGTACACCGCGCCCATACCTCCGCGGCCGACGAGGTCGTGGATCCGGTAGCGCTCGGCGAGCACGGTGCCCGCCGCGATGGGTGGCTCCTCGTCCTCGGTGGCGGGTCCTCCCGGGGGTGCGGTCATCGACCGGCGGGCGACGGAGAGCATCACCGCGCCGATCTGGAGCTGACTTCCCTCGCGGAGCGCGCCGGCCGTCCGCAGCTCTCCGTCCAGCAGCGTCGGCCAGCGGCCACCGAGGTGCACGAACTCGAGGCCGCTCCGTCCCTCGGAGAAGCGGAGGTGCCGTGGCGCAACGCCGTCGTCGGAGAGGACGAGCTCGCAGTCGCGCGAGCTGCCCAGCACGGCGCCGGTGCGCGGCACCACCAGCACCGTCCCCGCGGACCGACCGGTGTGCAGACGCAGCTCCCACCCGTCGCCCAGCAACGGCGCGGGACCGACTCCCACCCGGGCGGTGTCCAGGTCCACGTCCACTCGGGCCAGAGCATAGGCCATCGGACGCTCCAAGCATGCTCGGCGACGTCCCGGGCTTGCGTGCGAGCAGGCGCATCCGCAGCTTGGCGCGCCGTGTCCATGGGTGAGGGAAGGGGGGGAAGGCGGGTCCTGGCGACCCTGGCCTGCGCGATGCTCGCAGGCTGCGCCGGCACCGGGCCAACGTCGTTCGTTCCGGACGGAGGTGTGCAGCTCGACGGTGGCGGTGGCGGCGATGGCGGCCCCGACGCGTCGACGCCCGCCGCCTGGTTCCAGCGAGACGGCGGCGTGAAGATCATGCCACTCGGTGATTCGATCACCGAGGGCGCGCAGGCCGAGCAAGGCGGATACCGCTGGCCGCTGGAGGACCTCCTCGTCGATGCGGGGTACTCCTTCGACTACGTGGGGAGCCTCCGCGTGGGGTCTCCGGCGGGCATGCCGCGGCCGTGGCACGAGGGTCACGGCGGCTACCAGATCGAGTCGGTCGACGGCGGAAACCAGCTCGAGGGTGCGGTCGTCGAGTCGGCGCTCCGGACCTACCAGCCCGACGTCATCCTCCTGCTCGCCGGGACCAACAACCTCAACTTCCCGGACACGCTCGATCCGGACAAGACCTCGGCGATGTACGACCGGCTGCTCGCGCAGATCTTCGGGCTCTCGCCCACCGTCGGCGTCGTCGCCTCGCCGGTGCCCTGGAAGACGTCGGTGCCGTCGAACCTGGTCGCCGAGTTCAACGACCACGTGGCCGCCATCGTCGACCGCTACGCCGACGCGGGCTACCGCATCACCTGGGTGGCGGGGATGACCGATGCCATCGACGGTGGGGTGGAGAACCTCCCCGACGGCATCCACCCCTCGCAGCCCGCCTACGGACGGATGGCCGCGCAGTGGTTCGGAGCGCTGGAGTCGGTCAGCGGGCCCTGAGCCTCGTCGCCGGGCCCCGGACCGCGTCGAGCGCCGCGAGCACCTGCTCGGGCGTCGTGTCCTGCATGCAGCGGTGGTGACCCTCGGGGCACCGCTCCTTGCCGGCGCGGTTGCAGGGACGGCAGGGAAGGGGCTGGGTCACGATGCGGGCGTGCGGCACCGGAGCGACCGACGCCGGGTCGTTGGGGCCGAAGAGCAGTACCGTGGGGATGGCCAGCGCCACGCCGGCGTGGGAGAGCCCCGAGTCGAGCCCGACCGCCGCCTCCGCGAGCGACAGCTCGGCCAGGGCGTCGGCGACGCTCGCGCCGGTGCGGTCGAGCGCCGAGCCGGGAGCGGCGGCGGCGATTTCCCTGGCGCGAGACCGGTCCGCCTCCCCTCCCACCAGCAAGATCTGGTGTCCTCGCGCCGCGAGGCGCTCCACCAGTCCCCGCGCGTGAGGCACCGGCCATCGCTTGGTGGGCCAGCCCCCGCCGACGTGCAGGGCCACGAGCGGAAGGCCCTCCTCGCGGCCCGCGCTCGCGAGCCGCCGCCGCGCCTCGTCGCGCGACGGTTCGCCGATGACCAGCCGCGCCGGTGCGCCGGTGGACACCCCGAGCGCCGTCGCCAGCCGCTCGAAGCGGCGAGAGAAGACGACCTCGAACGGCCGGACCGGCGCGACGTGGGTGAGGAGCAGCCGCTCCGGACCCCCGCCGAAGCCCACCCGGGTGTGCGCGCCCGAGCGGAGCAGCAGCCATGCCGCGCGGGCTGAGCGAACCGGCGTGAGCGCCACGTCGAAGCGCTCCGGGCCGAGCGCACGGAGCGCGTCTGCCACCGACGCGCGAGCGGACATGGGGCCGGTGGAGCGCACGACGTCGACCGAGGGCGCGTGGCGAAGGACGTCGGCCCCCTGGTCGTGGCTCAGCGCGACCAGCTCGGCTCCCGGGAAGCCGGTGCGCAGATCGGCCAGCAGCGGAAGGGCGAACACCACGTCGCCGATCCCCCCCTTGAGGAAGACGAGAACCCGCATCCGTTGTGACGTTGGCAGCGGATTCCCGTTCGGTCCACCCCGGCGCCTGCTCTAGGGTCGCCGCTCCATGCGTTCCCTGCTCCTTCTTCTCGTCGTGCCCGCCGCCGCCGCTGCCGCCGCCCCATCCGGAACGCCCGGAACGCCCGAGGAGGCCCGGGCGTTCGTGAAGAAGGCCAACGACGATCTCCGGACATTGACCGTCAAGCAGTCCACCGCGGACTGGATCAAGTCGACGGACATCACCGAGGACACCGAGCGCGCGTCCGCCTGGGCCAACGACGACCTGCTCGCCGCGACGCGGGTCGCCCTGGAGCAGGCGAAGCGGTTCGACGGCGCCTCCCTCGATCCCGACACCGCCCGGATGATCCGCCTGCTCCGGGTCAACAACACCGTGCTCGCCCCGGCCGACGCGGGCCACCGCGCGGAGCTCACCTCGCTCCTCGCCCGGATGGAAGGCCTCTACGGCGCGGGCAAGGACTGCGGCCCGGACGGGAAGGGGAAGTGCCGCGATCTGGAGGCGCTGGAGAAGGTGATGGACCGCAGCCGCGACCCGAAGGCGCTCCTCGATGCCTGGAGCGGCTGGCACGCGGTGGGGCGGCAGATCCGCCCGCTGTACGAGCGCTTCGTGGTGCTGGCCAACGAGGGAGCGCGGGACAACGGGTTCGCGGACCTGGGAGCGCTGTGGAAGAGCGCCTACGACATGACCCCGGAGGAGCTCGAGCGCGAGTACGACCGCATCTGGGCCCAGGTCGAGCCGCTGTTCGGCGACCTCCACTGCTACGTCCGCGCCGGACTCCAGAAGAAGTACGGCAAGGCCCTCGTCCCCGACGGCAAGCCCATCCCCGCGCACCTCCTGGGGAACATGTGGGCCCAGGAGTGGACCAATCTCTATCCTCTGGTGGAGCCGTTCCCTGGCGTGTCGAGCCTCGACGTCACGAGGCACCTCGAGGCGAGGAAATGGGACGCCAGGCGGATGGTGAAGCTCGGTGAGAGCTTCTTCACCGGCCTCGGCCTCGACCCGCTGCCGGCCACCTTCTGGACGCGCTCGCTGTTCACCAAGCCGCGCGACCGCGAGGTCGTGTGCCACGCCTCGGCGTGGGACGTCACCTACTCGGACGACCTGCGCATCAAGATGTGCATCCGGCCCGAGGAGGAGGACCTCATCACCATCCACCACGAGCTGGGCCACAACTACTACCAGCACGCGTACGTGAAGCAGCCGTTCCTCTACATGAACGGCGCGAACGAGGCCTTCCACGAGGCGGTGGGTGATGCGCTCGCGCTGTCGGTCACGCCCGGATATCTGGTGGCGGCCGGTCTGCTCGACCGCGTCCCGCCCGAGAACCAGAAGGCGCTGATCAACGCCCAGCTGAAGAGCGCGCTGGAGAAGGTGGCGTTCCTTCCCTTCGCCCGGAGCGTCGACCGCTGGCGGTGGCAGGTCTTCGCCGGGAAGGTGACGCCCGGTGGCTACGAGTCGTCCTGGTGGGCGCTCCGGACGAAGGACCAGGGGGTGGCCCCGCCGGTGCCGCGGACCGAGGCCGACTTCGACCCCGGCGCGAAGTACCACGTGCCCGCCAACGTCCCGTATGCCCGGTACTTCCTGGCGCGGGTGCTCCAGTTCCAGTTCTACCGGGGGCTCTGCAAGGCGGCGGGGCAGACCGGCCCGCTCCACCGCTGCAGCTTCGCCGGGAGCCACGAGGCGGGACGCCGGCTCCAGGCCATGCTTGCCCTCGGGGCGAGCAAGCCCTGGCCGGATGCGCTGGAGGCGCTCACCGGCGAGCGCCGGATCGACGCCGGCGCGATGCTCGAGTACTTCACCCCCCTCGCGGGCTGGCTGAAGGAGCAGAACCGGGGCCGGGTGTGTGGGTGGTGAGGCACCGCGTCATCCGGTTCCAGCCGCTCTTCCTGGAAAACCGCGTGGACAGTGGAGGAAGAAGCTCTTATGTTGCGCGCCGACGCTCGAGCCATGACGGCCGGGGTCGTGGCTCGGGACCGAGGTCCCGGCCGTTCATGAAGGAAGCAACGAAATGGCAACTGGTACCGTGAAGTGGTTCAACGATGCGAAGGGCTTTGGTTTCATCACCCAGGATGGGGGTGGCGAGGACGTGTTCTGCCACCACACCGCCATCCAGGCCGATGGCTTCCGCACCCTCGCCGAGGGGCAGAAGGTGACCTTCGACATCACCCGCGGCCCGAAGGGTCTGCAGGCGCAGAACGTTCGCGCCATCTGATCTGACGCCGCGCTGAACGCACCTTCACGACAGGCCCGGGTACTCCGTCACAGGGGTCCCGGGCCTTCGCACGTCCAGCATCCAGGGTCCGAGCACGTTCCAGGAGACGAAGGTGCCGCTCCGGGGCCACAGACCCATCCCCTCGTCATTCCAGCACTCGTGGAGCGCGCCGGTGCGCTGGACGTCGTTGGCCAGGAGCCGCGCGGTCTTCTCGGCCAGCTCGCGGGCCGGTGCGTCGAAGCCGTACCGGGCGAGCCCCTCGGCCAGGTAGTAGCTGGAGAGGACCCAGACCGGGCCGCTCCAGTTGGATACCGGCCCCCGCCGCGCCTTCTTGAAGTCGTGGAGCAGCACCCGCGGTGACTGCTGGTAGTACAGGTCGTCCGCGGGGCAGGTGCGGACCCCGACGGGCCCCCAGAAGCCCTCCGGACGGAGGAGCACCTCGACCATCCGCCGGGCACGCTCCTTCGAGGGGATACCGGCGTAGAGAGGAAGCAGCCCGGTCCAGCTGACGAAGGGGCGGACGACGCCGTCCACGTCGCGTGTGCCGACGATCTCCGCGTCGGGCGCGCCCACCCCGTGCTCCCAGCGCAGGGCGATGTAGTGGCCGAGGGCGTCGTTCCACAGGAGCTCCTCGACGCGCCGGCGGAGGAGGGCGGCGGACTCGAGCCAGGGGTCGCAGTCCTGCTCCTGGCCCACGAGGCGAGCCAGGTCCGCGAGCGCCTCGTACTCGAGGACCAGGAAGGCATTGGTGTCGGGCGCCTCGATGCTCCGGTCCGGGAAGCCGGCAGAGAGCACGTCGGTGTCGAAGCCGGACTGCAGCGAGCTCCAGGTCAGAAACAGGCCGTGGAGCCCGGCGAGGTGCCGCTCCTGCCAGCGCTGGAAGGCCACCACGCGGGGGTAGACGCGGTGCCGCTCGGCCCACTCCGCCCCGAGCGCCCGTGCGCAGCGCAGGGCGTACTGAGCGATGACCGGCTTGGACGGCTCGGCCTCGCGGGCCTTGTGCGGGAGCTCGGCGCGGTGGACCCGTCCGTCGGGGTCGGCGCAGTCGAGGAGACAGAGGAGGCTTCCGGCCGCCGCGTCCCGGAACTCGGGGTCCTCGAGCAGGGCGATGGAGGCCTCGCTGGCGTCGTGGTGGAAGAGCCCGAGCGAGTAGTCGCCGGAGCTGAAGCCGTCTCCCGACGCCGCGGCCCGCTGGCCCGCCGACGCCTTGCCGGCGAGGAGCCGGGCGGCCGCTGCCGAGAGCGGCATGGGGGCGAGCCAGGGGTGGCGGAAGCGGAGATGAGGCGGGCGGATGCACTCCCGGGTCCAGCGGCGGAGCGCCTCCCGCAGGGCGGAGAGCCCGGGGGCAGCACCTCCGTCGCCGCGCGGGCCGTCGGACCTCCCCGGTGCTCGGGGGATCGCGGGCCTGCGCGGCGCGGTGGACGGGCGCCGTCCCGGACTCGACGTCGCCGGGGGGCGCCCCTTCCTCACTTGCCCGCGGGCGGCGGGGTGAAGCCCGGTGAGGCTCCGGGAGTGGGCACCGGCTGAGGCGGCGGGGCCTTGGCGTCGAGCAGCTCGACGTTGAAGTCGAGCACCGAGCCGCCCGGGATGCCCGCGCGGGGCTGGCCGTTCTCGCCGTAGCCGGCCTTGGCCGGGCACACGAGGCGGGCCTTGCCGCCCACCTTCATCTTCTGCACGCCCTCGGTCCAGCAGGGGATGACCTTGTCCAGCTGGAACTTCAGCGGCTGGTTCCGCTTGTAGCTCGAGTCGAACTCGGTGCCGTTGGTCAGCTTGCCCACGTAGTTGACGGTCACCTCGTCGGAGGCCTTGGGAGCCGGGCCGGTGCCCTCCTTCTCGGCGATGTAGATCACGCCGGACGGGAGGACCTGCGCCCCCTTCACCTTGGTCGCGGCGTCGAGGTACGGCTTGTCACGCGACTCCTTCTTCTGCGCCGCGCGGGTGTGCCGCGCCGCCGCCAGCTCCTGGATCTTCGGCCCGTAGGTCTCGAGCGAGATGAGCGGCTTCTTGTCCGTCGCGCCCTCGGAGAGGGCCTTGCGGACGATCTCCAGCTCGGCGGGGCTGAGATCGAAGACCTGGAGGTTCCGCCCGAAGCTGTAGCCGAGCGCGTAGAGCTCCTTGTCCTCCGCCGTCTTGAGATACCCGACCGGCTTCTCGGGCGCGGCCGCCACGCCGCCGTCTGGCTTGCTGCTATGGGTGGCGCTCGTGCCTGCGTCCGGCGCGGCCAGGACCGGCGCGGCGACGGCGAGGAGGAGCCAGGACAGTCGTTGCATGTTTCGTGCTTTCCCTTCGTGGGGTGAGTGGCCGGGGTCGCTTACCAGGAAGTCCGAGCGTTTTCTTGACCGATCGACACCCTGTCCTACCGTTCGGGGCGAGTGAACAGGTCTGCAGCGGCCTGTCATTCCCGGGAGGCATGCTTCCCCCGGAGCCCTGAGGGAGGTCACCTCTCCGATGGCCGAGCAACGCAGGACGGGACGGGCGCAGATCGACATCCTGCTCAACAAGTACGTCGGTGGCGTCCCCTACACGGCCCGTGCGCGCGACATCAGCCCGGGAGGGGTCCGTCTCGCCCGGCTGCTCGAGCCGGAGCATGCCGGCAGGCGAGTGGGCCTCCAGTTCCAGCTGCCCGGGTCGAGCGAGGTCATCTACGCCGAGGGCGAGGTGGTCCGTGAGTGGGTCGAGGCCGAGAATGCCCAGGCCGACGGCGTCCGTTTCACCCTGCTGACGGAGCGGCATCGACAGCTGATCCGCCGCTTCGTGGAGGACGCGGAGGACGCGGCCGAGGCCGCGGAGTAGGCACGACGTCGCTGTGCCCGGGCGTGCACACGTCCGGGGTCCGTTTGCCCCAGTCGGTCGGGCGGGTCCGGGCGGCCATCCTTGACACGCCGCGGACCGCTCACGTCTGATTTCTGAACCTTCCCGCGACTGGTGGCGACGTGAATCCGCGCGGCGCCTCAGGGGGCAGGTGGAGGCGCTCCGCCACGATGCTGTTGCATCCCCTCGTCCTGACGCTCTCGCTGCTCGCCGCCGAGCCCGCGAAGAGCGATCCCCCCAAGACCGATCCCGCCAGGCGGGAGGGCGCCGTCGACTGGCAAGGCCAGGTCATCAAGGCCACCGGGTCCGGCGCTCCCGACATGCGCTCGCTCAGTCCGGCCCAGGCCCGCCTCGGCGCCGAGAAGGCGGCGCAGCTCGATGCCTTCCGGAACCTCATCGCCCAGGCGAAGGGCATCCACATCTCGTCCGACAAGACGGTGGGCGAGGCGATGGCGAAGGACGAGGTGAAGGGCCGCGTCGAGGGCGTGGTGAAGGGCTTCAAGGTGGTGAAGAAGCGGTACTACAGCGACCAGGGCGTGGAGATGGACGTCGAGGTCCCGCTCTCCGGCATCGCCCAGGCGGTGCTCGAGCCCTCCGCGGCGGCCACCGAGGCCGTGGCCGCCAAGACCACCGAGGGTCGCTACAGCGGGCTGCTGGTCGACGCGCGGGGTCTCGGCGTGCAGCCGGTGCTCGCGCCACGACTGCTCGACGCCTCGGGCAAGGTCCTCTACTCGGCGGACAGCATGGGCGCGGACGCGCGCAAGGACGCGGTCCCGGCCCGCTACTTCAAGACGCTGGAGCAGGCCACGCACGCGCCAGCGCTGGGTGGCACTCCGTTGCTGGTGAAGGCGCAGAAGGCGCAGGGCGCGGACCTGGTCCTCGCGGACGCCGAGGCCCGTGCGCTGGAGCAGCTCTCCTCGAAGGCCCTGGTCGAGGGCCGGGTGGCCATCGTCCCATGAGGAACGCACGTCGAGGCGCGGCGCTGCTCCTGTCCCTGGCGTTTCTCCCGGCGTGGGCCGCGGAGAAGGTCCCGGCCGTGGTCACCAAGGAGGCCGAGGGCGAGGCGGCGGTCGTCGGCGGCAACGTCGACCGTGCAGCACGCGAGGCCAAGGAGGCGGCGCTGCGGAGCGCGGTGGAGCAGGTGGCCGGCGTGCTGGTGAGCTCGCAGTCGCTGGCGGTGAACAGCCAGCTCGTGTCGGACCAGGTGTACTCGCACAGCGCCGGCTACGTCCGCAGCTACGACGTGCTCTCCCAGACCAACGAGAAGGGCGTGGTGAAGGTGAAGGTCCGCGCCCAGGTGGGCACGGCGGAGCTGGATCGCGATCTCCAGGCGGTGCAGGCGCTGGTGAAGCGGCTGCAGGGCCGCAAGCTGGTGGTGCTGCTCCAGGAGCAGACCATCGACGAGAAGGGTGTCACCACCACCTCCGGCGTGACCTCCACGGTGCTGACCGACGCCTTCAAGCGCGACGGATGGACGATGATCGACCCGTCCTTCGCGGCGGGGAAGGTTCGCGTCTCGTCGGCGGTGGCGCTGGGCGCGACCGAGGCGAAGGAGATCGGCACGTTGAGCAAGGCCGACTACATCCTCTACGGGACGGTGGCGTTCCGCGACGTGCCGCCGGACGGAGTGCTGGTCCAGCAGGGGCAGCCGCGCTCGGCCTTCCCGCTCACCGGCGACTACGACCTGGGCGTGTTCGAGACCTCGGCCGGGGCGCAGCTGGCGAAGGTGTCCGGGAAGCTGCGGAGCGAGATGAAGGACGTGAGCGTCAACTCCCGCGAGGAGAGCGCCTACAACCTCGTGAAGGGGCACGAGGGGGAGATCACCGGCCAGGTCCGCAAGGCGGTCATCGAGTCGCTCCGTGCCTCGGAGCAGAACGGGGCCCGCATCGTGGTGCAGGTCCAGAACGCGGGTGACTTCTCCACCCTGCAGTCCTTCCGGCAGCAGCTGACCGTGTGGAGCGCGGGCGTGCGTGACGTGGGCTCGCCCTCGCTGTCCGGCGGCACCGGGAAGCTGGAGGTGACCTACCTCGGGACCGCGGAGCGGCTCGCGGAGCAGATCGACGGCAAGTCGGTGGGGAAGAAGAAGGTCTCGGTGACCGGCGTCTCGGGCAACGCGCTCGAGGTCAAGCTCGGCAAGTGATGCGCTCCGCGCTCCTCCTGGCTCTCCTGTCGGTCTCTCCGGCGCTGGCGGCGGTGGGCAACGTCACCGTGGTCGAGGGCCCGGCCTTCCGCACGCCGAAAGGCGGTGCCGAGGAGGCGCTGAAGCAGGGGGCGGACGTCGAGCTCGACGACACGCTCCGCACCGGTCCCGAGGGCAACGTGAAGCTCACCCTGACCGACCAGAGCGTGGTGGTGCTCGGGCCGGACAGCGAGCTGCTCGTCGCGCGGGCGGAGTTCGCGGCGCAGGAGCGGAGCAAGGTGTCGCTGACGCTCCTGGTGGGCGGGGTCTGGGCGAAGGTGAAGAAGGCGATCGCCGGGAGCGACTCGACCTTCGAGGTCAGCGCGGCCCGCGCGGTCGCCGGCGTGCGCGGGACCATCTTCCGGGTGGACGCCACGCCCCTCATCGTCGGCACGCGGCCGCCGAAGATCCGCGAGACCGTCGTCCGGGTGACCGAGGGGCGGGTCGCGGTGAACGCGCAGGTGAAGAAGGCCGCGAAGAAGCCGCCGCCGGGACCCCGGCACGAGGTTCCCGGGCCGACCGAGGTGACCGCCGAGGAGTGGGAGAAACGCTTCGTCGAGCTGCAGGCCGGCCGTCAGGTCCGCATCACCGACACGCAGTTCCAGACCGGCAAGGCGACCCAGCAGAAGGACGCCATCGACCGGTTCCTGCAGAAACACCCGTGAGCGGGGTCAGCGGACGACGAAGCTGCGCGTTGCGCTGATCGTCTGGAACGAGGTCCCGAGGGCGGGGAACAGGTTCGCGCCGCCGGTGAACGCGTCGATGCCGTCGAACGGGCCGAGCTCGGCCACGAACCAGTGGTACGTCGAGCCCGCGGGGAGCTCGGGGAGCTCGGGGAGCCGGGCGGTCGGCGCGCCAGTGACGACGTAGACGAAGGGCTCGCCGGGGCCGCCGCTCAGCGACAGCAGATGCACGGCGTGCTCGAGCGAATGCCAGGAGAGCTCCGTCCCCGCGCCGACCGTGGCTCCGTCATCCGGGGCGATGGGCTGGCCGGGCGCCGGAAGCACGAGGGAGACGCCGGTGCTGCCGGGGGCGATGCCGGAGACGCGCAGGGAGACGCTGCCGGCCCCGTTGCCGTCGGCGTTGACGGTCACCGCCGCGGTCGCTGGGATTCCCTGGGGGACGGTGAAGGTGAAGGCCGTGTCCCCGTCGTCCACGTGGCCGATCGGCACGGCAGTGAGCCCGGAGACCTCGAGCCCGAGCGTCTTCTCCTGGACCTGGTACCCGTCGGGCACGGCGATCGTCCCGTCGATGGTCGCGTTCCCCGGCGCGGTGAGGGCCACATCCGCGCCGGTGAGCTCGCCATCGCGAGTCACGGCCAGCGCGGAATGGGTGCCGTAGCCGGTGTACGCGGTGGGTGACTCGCCCGGCCCAGGAGCCTCGAACTGAAGGACGTGGACCGTCCCGGAGATCGCCTCGGGCCCGAACCAGGAGACGGGAAGGGTGAACGGATTGTTCCGGGAGGTGATGCCGATGGCGGTGAAGTCGGAGTGGGCCTCGGAGGTGGTGAAGAAGGCGGTGGTGAAGAGGCCCTGGCTCCCGATGGGCTCACCTCCGGAAACGGTCCCGGCGATGGTCGCGGTGTTCGGCACGACGGTGCCGAAGAGAAGGAGGAACGTGATGGTGGGGTCGGGACGGGTCAGGCCCTCGTACCGGCCGACCGAGACCGGCGTCCCGGCGAGGACGACGTTCAGGTCGTAGGGCGGCACCACGCCGGTGATGGAGAAGCGTCCGTCCATGTCGGTCACCGCGGTCTTCTCTCCGATGCCGACGCTCAGGCCGGCGAGCGCGACGCCGGTCGGTCCGACGACGCGGCCGTGAACGTCGAGGGTCGCTCCGCCGTCCGGACTGCCACCTCCGCCGTCAGGGGCGGCTCCGCACGCCAGGAAGACCGTCGAGGCAACCGCGACCGCCAGGAGCTGACTCCGGATCATCGACCCCTTCTCCTTCTCACCCTCGTTTCCAGGAACGCGAGGCGGTCGGCCGTTGCAGGGGCAGTACAGGATCGATTCAGATCTGTGCTGCCCGTGCCGCCCGACGCGTGGACCGTTCCGAACGTCCTGAGCTACCTGCGCCTGCTGGCGTTGCCGGTCTTCGTGTTCCTGCACCTGGGGGGAAGGCCCGGCTGGGCACTGCTGGTGTTCCTCGCCGCGGCTCTGACCGATGCCCTGGATGGGTTCCTGGCGCGGCTCCTCGATCAGCAAACGAAGCTGGGCGCGTTCCTGGATCCGCTGGCGGACAAGCTGCTGATCGGGGCGGCGCTGATCATGCTCTTTCTCGAGGCCGAGGCCCCGCTGTGGATGGTGGTCCTGGTGGCGTTCCGTGACGGCTCGATGGCGCTCGGGGCGGTGGTGGTGAAGAAGAAGGGGCTGGAGCTGCCGACGGCGCCCTCGCGCGTGGGCAAGTACGCGACCTTCGCGCTGGCCTGCTTCGTGGTGCTCGGGCTGTGTGACGAGACGTTCACCAACTCGCCCCTCCTCCACGCCTGGCTGCTGGTGGCGGGCTACTTCACCGGGCTGTGCGTGGCGATCAGCACGGCGCAGTACTTCCTCCGCTGGGGGCACCTCTGGGTGGCTCCGGCGCGGCGCGCGCCGTGACCTGGGTCGCGCTCGCGCTGGTGCTGGCCGCCGGGCCGGCGGACTGGGCGCTCCCTGGCGTGCGGGTGCACGTGGAGGCGTCGGAGGAGCTGGATCCGGATCGGCTGCGCGCGCTCGCGCGTCCCGAGGTGGTGCTGTGGCTGCGCACCCGGAGCAACGGGCTCCGGCGCTCGACGGCGGAGACCCTGCGGCTCGCCGGGTCGGCCTTCGTCCAGGTCCGGCCGCCGCTGGGGGCGCCCGCGCTCGCGCCGTTCGTCGGGCGGGTGGGCCCCTGGGTCGAGGGGCGCGGGCTGGACGTCTCGCGGGTGCGCCGCTGGTCGCCGGGGCGGCTGGCGGTGGACGTGGAGGGTCAGTTCACGGACGAGCTGGCGGCGCGGCTGCGCGTGCTCCGGCCGGTGGCGGTGCGGTGGAGGAGGGGCGGGTGGCCGGCGCGCGAGGAATGGGTCCGCGCGCGGCAGTTCTCCGGCGTGGAGCTGTCCGGCGCGGGCGAGGTCGCGGACTGCGGCGTCGTCCCGGCGAAGACCCGGGTGCGCGTGCGGCTGGAGCGCCCCCGGGGCGTGGACGAGGTCTGCGGACTGCCGGTCAGGGTGAGGCTCGCGCCGGAGACGTCGCTCGCCGAGGTGCAGCAGGCGCTCCTGGGGCACGCCGATGCGGACCTCGAGGTCGAGGTCGGCGAGGACGCGGGGCGCGCGGCGAGCGTCGCCCGGCTCCTCGATGCGCTCGAGGCCGCGACGCCCCAGGGTCGGTCGGGAGCGCGCTAGCGGAGGCCGGTGCCCTCGACGACGGAGAGGATGTTCCCCGCGGGGTCGGTGAACCAGGCGACGACCGGTCCCTCGTCCCCGCGGTGGATGCCCTGATCGTCCGTCTGGTAGGGACCCTCCCGGTAGCTCTCGAACCGCACGCCCCGCTCCTTGAGCGCGCGGACGGCGCGCTCCACGTCGTCCACCGGGAAGTTGAGGATGGTGAAGCTGGCCGGGGTGTGGTTCGGCTTGGGGTAGGCGAGGACCGTCGCGCCCGAGCCGAGCTTGATGACGAGCATCCCCTCGTCCTCATTGACCTCGAGCCCGAGGGTCTGGCCGTAGAACTGCCTTGCCTTCGGGATGTCGTTCACGGAGAAGCCGCTGAACGCCTTGGATGTCTTGAACATGCGTCACTTCCTTTCGGTGGGTCGTCGACCGCGGACCCTTGAAGGTTGGGACGGCGCGGAAGTCACGCACTCATCGGAGTCGGGTTCCGGTCGAGCGAGCGGCTCGTTCCCTGAACGTTCAGCGGGACGGGCAACGACGGCCGGAGTGGACGCCGTGCGCCGACTCGCGCCGGCTGAGCGCGGAAGGTGCAATAGCAACCCGGGGCACTCGCATCGTGAAGAGGCAACGGCGCGACGAGCGTTTGCGAGTGCGATGCTCGCACTCCGGGTCATCCAGATTGCTATTGCACCTTGTGCGGCGGAACCGGGCGGGGCGGGGGCATGAGACGGCGTCCCGGTCCCGCCGCGATTCCGGCCGCGAGCCGGGTCCGCGACCCGGCGCGCGTCGCCCCGGACCTCCCGACGCTCCCGGCTCTCGAGCGCTGCATCACCACGTGCGTCGCCTGCCCGCGGCTGGTGCGCTGGCGCGAGGAGGTGGCGCGGGTGAAGCGCCGGGCCTTCCGCGAGTGGACCTACTGGGCGCGGCCGTTGCCGGGGTGGGGCGATCCGAAGGCGCGGCTGGCGATCGTCGGGCTCGCGCCGGCGGCGCACGGTGGGAACCGGACCGGACGGGTCTTCACCGGCGACCGGTCGGGAGACTTCCTCTACGCGGCGCTGCACCGGGCCGGGCTGGCGAACCAGGCGCGAAGCGTCTCGCGCGACGACGGGCTCGCGCTGCGCGGGGCCTGGGTGACGCTCTCGGCCCGCTGCGCGCCGCCGGGGAACGCGCCACGGCCGGACGAGCTCCTGCGCTGCTCGCCCTGGCTCGAACGGGAGCTGGAGCTGCTCCAGCCTCGCGTGGTGCTCGCGCTGGGGGCCATTGCGTGGGGCACGGTTCTCCGCGTGTTCCGGAGCCGGGGCATCGCGGTGCCGCGACCGGCGCCGCGGTTCGCCCACGGGGCCGAGGTCTCGCTCCCGGGCGCGCCGTGGCTGGTCGGCGCCTACCACGTGAGCCAGCAGAACACGCAGACCGGCCGGCTGACCCCGGCGATGTTCGATGCGGTCCTCGGGCGCGCCGTCGAGCTCGGGCGCTGAAGGACGGACGGGGCTTCGAGCGCAGGAAGCGGAACGCGTCCGATCCCTCCCGACGACATCCTTCGGCCCACACCTGGATCAGGAGGTTCGTCGTGGCATTCAAGGTCGTGGGTCTACCGTCGTCGGAGTTCCGGCCGCTGTACGGGCTCTCGGGGAAGGAGCTGGCCGAGCGCGGCGTGGAGGTGCACATCGCCGACACGCCGACCGGGTTCCCGTGCCGGGTGTCGCTCCGCGACGCGCCGGTGGGGACCCGCATGCTGCTCCTCAACTTCGAGCACCAGCCGGCGGACACGCCGTACCGCTCGCGGCACGCCATCTTCGTCGAGGACGGCGCGGAGGAGGTGCGACCCGGGGTGGACGAGGTCCCGGAGGTGCTGGCCAGGCGAATGCTGTCGGTCCGGGCGTTCGACGAGGCGGGGCAGATGGTCGACGCCGTGCTGGTGAACGGCCGCGAGGCGGGACCGGCCTTCGAGCGGCTCCTGGCGCTTCCCCGCGCCGCCTATCTGCACGTGCACAACGCCGGGCGGGGCTGCTACGCGGCGCGGGTCGAGCGTGCTTGACACCCCCGGGGGGCAGGCGGGTATTCCCCCTGCCTCTTCGGGGCCCTTAGCTCAGCGGTAGAGCACTACCTTGACACGGTAGGGGTCAGTGGTTCGAAACCACTAGGGCCCACTCTAAGATCCCGAAAGGACGTCAGTCGACGGGATCGGACGGAACCAGACGGGACGCGCGGAAGGTGCCATGGAAGGTGCCATGGCGGGGCGGGTTCCGATGCGGAGCCGCGTCAGCTCCCCTCGTCATGGTCCCGGCCTCACTGAACGAGGGGCCGACGATGGACGGACTCACCCCGATCGAGACCTGGTACGCGAGCTGCCGGTTTCGAAGCCGGCTCGAAGCGCGCTGGGCCGTCTTCTTCGACACGCTCCGGCTCGTATGGCACTACGAGCCGCAGGGGTTCCGCTGGACGAGGTGACCGCCGCGGGTTCGCACCTGGTGCTCACCGCCGGCCACACCGAGCACGACCCGGCATCCGTCGAGTTTGGGCTCGTACGTCCAGCCCGGCCGGTCCGGGAGGGCGCGCGCCGGCGAGACGAGCTGTAGGCGGACGGCGCCGGGCATGAGCGGCTGCACGGACCACGCTCTTAGCTCGGCCGCGGACCTCGTTGGGCGCGGTCCTCGCTCACCCGCTTGATCTCGACGCGCGGTGGGTTCACTGTGGGCAAAGCCCGTGCCCCGGCGATACAGGACGATTCTTGTAGTCGAGGACGATCCGGATGTCCGTGAGATCACGGCGGAGGTGCTTCGGCAAGAGGGGGCGTCGGTCGTCGAGGCCGTGGATGGGGCAGACGCGCTCACGAAGCTCGACGACCTAGAAGGTCCCAGCCTCATCCTCCTGGACCTCGTGATGCCGCGCATGGACGGCCTCGAGTTCCTCAAGCGGTTGCAGGCACATCCCCGGGCAGCCGACTTTTCGGTCGTCGTGATGACGGGCCGGTCGGACCCCACCGGCGCGCAGGGCGTTCTCGGGGAGCTGAAGAAGCCCTTTAACATTGGCCAGCTGGTGGCCCTGCTGGGCAAGCCCGCCTGACCAACTCGCGAGGACGAGCAGCGACTGGCTCACGGCGCGAGGGCCCGCCGCACCACCTCCGCCACAGACACGCCCAACGACTGCGCCGCCGTGCTCACTCTCGCGGCAAGCTCCGCGGACATCGGCAGCGCCCCAAGTCGGACGGTCCCCACCCGCCCCACCACGCTCGGCGAGCTGCGCCGGATCCGCCAGCGCGACCTCGAGCGCGCGCCGCACGCGCTACTCGTCGGTGGCTTTCTGCCCGGGGTTAGCGGATTCGTCCTTCTCGTTTTCGTCGGATGCTTCACGCCGCGCGTTCGAGTCGTCGGGTTGCTCGACGTTCGGATCTCGGCCGGCTTCGTCGTATGGGCTCACAGGTGCTTTGCGCGGCTCGACGCCGCGAACCGTGTCCGGCTTCTTCGGCTGGTTCGTCTCGCCCATGGTCGTCTTCTCCTCGTCAACGTGGTCGGCGCACGATGGGCACGGCGCGGCTACTGAGAAGGGGAACGCGGGCCGTCGGCGGCCGCCCGCCCGCTCACCGAGGCGCGGCTACGGAGCGCCTCACGACCTCGGCAACGCTGACCCCCAGCGCACCGGCCACCTCTGTCAACCGTGCGGCGAGCTCCGCCGACATCGGAAGCGCGCCGAGTCGCGTCGAAGGGCCGGCGGGGGCGGTGACCAGTGCCAGTCGACCCGGGTCGCGTAGGGCGGCCTCGAGCGCCCGCGGGCGGGGTATGGCACCCGCCTGGCCCGTCAGTCCGCTGACACCGACACCACCTCGCTGGCACACCCGGACTCACACCGACTGGCGCACGTTCGTCACACCTTTGCTTGCGCCGCTACGGCGATGGCGCTTGCTCGGCCCGTGCTTTCCGGCAGTTGGTCACGGCGCGGAAGCTGCTCAGTAACCAGTCGCTCATGTCGAGCGAGGAGGTTCACACATGCTTCGTCGATTCACGGTGTCACTCGGACTCACCGCTGTTCTGGCCGCGGCGTGCGGTGGGGCCGACACCAGCAACCCCGTCGCCTTCTGCAACGCCTACGCTCCGGCGTTCTGCAACAAGGCGAAGGCCTGTGGCGCTCAAGGTGACGTCGAGGCGTGTGCGAACCAGATCCGGAACGATTCGGACTGTGCACACTTTGCGTGTGCGGCAGGGCTCACGTTCGACAGCGAGGCCGCACGTCAGTGCATCGACGGCATCAACGGGCTGAGCTGCACCGACACCACCGTGAACGGTGCCCCCAACGTCCCGGGGATTCCCGCCTGCGCCCGCGTCTGCCGGTAGGTGCGACGTACGTGACCGGCCTCCACGCTCCACCTTTGGCCCCGCCGGGCCCAAGCCGTTCAGCCTTGACGAGCTGGGCAAGCTCTTGGACGAGCACTGCCCTCTCCTGCCGAAGAGCTGAGACCGGGCGTCGCCGTGCCACTCGCCGTCGCCCACTGAATCCGTCGGCCCTATCTTCATGCGTGGAGCGCGGCGATTGGGACGTGGTTGGCGCGGACAACGGGCTGCACTCGGTCCACCTGCTCTGCCGTAACTGCTCCCCGGAGGAGGCCGTGGAGATGGCCGGGCAGCGCGTTCTCCAGAAGTACGGCAAGGGCGCGGACCTGACGTGGTGGAAGTTCTCCGTGAGGCCGGCGGTGGCGGGCGAGGAGTCCGCGGTGAGGTGGTTCTACGTCGGGCCGGATGGCCGAGCGCTGCCGTTGAAGATGTGAGGACCGGAGTGGGGCGGACGCCACGGGAGCTCCATCGGTCCTGCCGCCGCTCGTCCTCAGCCCTCCGCGCCCGCGGGCCCTTGGGGAAACCCACCGGCCTTCGAGTCCGCCAGCAGCACCGGCTGACCGGTGGGCGAGATCTCGAACACGAGTGTCCGCCGGGGGCGGCCGGCTCCGTCCCGAGCGACGCACCAGAACGTCCAGCCGTCCCAGCCGGCGGTCGGTACGGCGAACTTCGTACGGACGATCGCCACGAGGAGGAGAACAGCATCCTGCGGGTAGGTCTGGCGGAAGAACCCTGCGGTCTGGAGTTTCCCCTCCCGAGCAGCCCCGACCTCCCAGTCGTCCAGTCCCTCGAACACGCCGCGTGCCCCTGCCGTGGTCTGCGACAACGGTGTGACTCGGGTGCGAGTAGTCAAGTGGTCTTGCCCAGCAAGGCCACCAGCGCGGATTTCCCACAACACTGGGATCGAGGGCCGAGGCGTGGCGGCGCGCGGAAGCCGGCGGGCGGTCAGCCCTGGGCGCGCTTGAGCGGGGACCGGAGGCAGGGCCGCGCCGTTCGGGGCTGCGCTTGAGGGCCGGGAAGTGCTTGGGACCGCCGGCACGCTGAGGTCCTGGGGTGCCGGGGCGACAATCGAAAGTGCTCAGGGATTGGCGGAGCCACCAGGGCCCGCTCGCTCCGTACGCCTTTGGTCTGATGGCGATCCGTCACCGGGCGGTCCGAAGCTCCTCTCCTGACAGGCCGGGCCGCGACCGGCGAGGAGGGCGCCATGTCGACCGGGCGAAGGGGCTCGCTTCTCGTCGCGGTGGTCCTCGTCAGTGGAACGGTGCTTCCCGGCAGCGCGTCCGCGGGCGGCTTCCTCTGGTACGAGATGGGCACGTCCGAGATCGGGCTGGCCTCCGCGGGCGTGACGGCACGCGCCGGCAGCCCCTCGACGCTCCTGAGCAATCCCGCCGGACTGACCCGGGTCGAGGGGACGCAGGTCCAGGTGGGGACGAACCTGATCTACGGGAACATCCACTTCGCTCCCGATTCGCAGACCGATCAGAGACTCGGCACGAACGACGGCGGCAACGCGGTCGGGCTCCTTCCCATCGTCGGTGCCTTCGCCAGCTTCGCCCCGGAGCAGCACGTCCGCCTCGGCGTCGGCCTGTTCAGCAACTTCGGAGCGCCGCAGCACTGGGACCCGGCGTGGGTGGGCCGCTACTACACGACCAAGACCACGCTCCTCGGGCTCTCGATCATGCCGGCGTTCGCCTGGCGCATCGTCGACGGGCTGTCGGTGGGTGGGGCGGTCAACATCATGTCGGGCCACCTGAAGCAGGACGTGGCGATCTCGAACCTCGAGCCGGGCGCCACCGACGGGAAGCTGGAGGTCTCGTCGGCGACCTGGGGAGTGGGGGGGAACGTGGGCCTCCTCTGGGAGCTCTCCCCGGCGACCCGCCTCGGGGTCACCTACACCTCGCCGGTGAAGCTGAACTTCTCGGCGACGCCGGCGTTCACCGACCTCGGTCCAGCCATCTCCAGGGTCATCACCGCGGCGGGGCTCGACACGGCGCGGATCGATCTCGGGGTGAAGGTTCCGCAGACGTTCATGGTCGGCTTCGCGCAGGCGATCGGGAACCGCTGGACCGTGATGGGGGACGTGGGCTGGCAGAACTGGGCCGCGTTCGGGGAGGTCGAGGTCGGGATCTCGACCCAGGACCCCCAAACCGTCGTGCACCACATCGACTACACCGACACCTGGCACGTGGGGGTCGGGGCGGAGGTCCGGCTCTCCGAGCCCTGGAGGCTCAACTTCGGTGTCGCCTACGATTCATCGATGACCGACGACTCCAGCCGGAGCCTCTCGGTCGCCCTCGCCAGCCAGCTCCGGTTCGGCCTCGGGGCCCACGTGGCCGTGGACCGGCACTGGGACCTCGGCTTTGCCTCCGAGTTCCTCTGGGACGGGAGCCCGCGCGTCGACGTGGACCGGGGGCCGCTGTCGGGGCACGTCTCCGGGAGCTACTCCAGCCTGTACCTTCTCTTCTTCAACTTCAGCTTCACCTGGAAAGCCTGACCCCCACCCGAGTGGCGCCAGCGGTCGGTTTTTCGTAGGTATCCCCCCTCCCATGGCGGACTCCATCCAGATCACCCTGCCGGACGGCAGCACCAAGGCCGCCCCGGCCGGCATCCGCGTCGGCGACTTCGTGAAGGAGTCGATCGGGGCGGGCCTGGCGAAGGCTGCGGTCATCGCCCGCTTCAACGGCAACGAGGTCGACCTCACCCGGCCGCTCACCGAGGACGGGAAGCTGGAGATCCTCACCTCGAAGACCCCCGAGGCCCTGGACACCATCCGTCACGACGCCGCCCACGTCGTCGCCAGCGCGGTGCAGAAGCTCTTCCCCGGCACGCAGGTGACCATCGGCCCGACGATCGAGGGCGGCTTCTACTACGACTTCTTCCGCGACCGGCCCTTCACCCCCGAGGAGCTGGAGCAGATCGAGGCCGAGGCGAACAAGGAGATCGCGCAGAACGTCCCCTTCGTCCGCGAGGAGGTCGCGGTCGCCGACGCGATCAAGCTCTTCGAGTCCAAGGGCGAGAAGTTCAAGGTGGAGATCATCCAGGACATCGTCGCCAGGGGCGCGAAGACCCTGACGCTGTACCGCCACGGCGACTGGGTGGACTTCTGCCTCGGGCCCCATGGCCCCTCCACCGGGAAGATCGGCGCCATCAAGCTGCTGAGCACCAGCGGCGCGTACTGGCGGGGCGATCACCGCAATCCGATGCTCCAGCGCATCTACGGGACGGCCTTCTTCGACAAGAAGGACCTCGACGCCTGGCTGAAGCAGCAGGAGGAAGCGAAGAAGCGCGACCATCGGAAGCTGGGCCGCGAGCTGGACCTGTTCGAGTTCTTCCCCGAGGCCCCGGGCGCCGTCTTCTGGAGCCCGAAGGGCACGGTGCTCTACCAGGTGCTGGCGGACCGGATGAAGCGCTGGACCCGCGAGAACGGCTACCAGGAGATCAAGACCCCGCTGCTCTACAACAAGGCGCTCTGGGAGAAGAGCGGTCACTGGGGGAAGTACCGCGAGAACATGTTCCTGGTGCTCGACAGCGAGACCGGCGAGCACGACTTCAGCCTGAAGCCGATGAACTGCCCCTCGCACCACCTGTACTTCGCCTCGCGGAAGCACAGCTACCGCGAGCTGCCGCTGCGCTACTCGACCCAGGACGTGCTGCACCGGAACGAGGCCTCGGGCAGCCTCAGCGGTCTCACCCGGGTGCGGCAGTTCGCGCAGGACGACGCGCACATCTACTGCACCGAGGCCCAGCTGGCCGACGAGGTGAAGCGCTTCATCCAGCTCCTGGACAAGGTGTACGCCGCGTTCGGGCTCACCTACGTGGCGAAGTTCGGCACCCGGCCGGCGGTCCGCATCGGGGACGACGCGCTGTGGGACCGGGCAGAGGCGGCGCTGGAGTCGGCAGTGAAGTCGCTGGGCATCGAGTACCAGCAGAACCCCGGTGACGGCGCGTTCTACGGGCCGAAGCTCGACTTCCACGTGAAGGACAGCATCGGACGCACCTGGCAGCTGGGCACCATCCAGGCCGACTACAACGCCCCCGAGCGCTTCAGCCTCGCCTACGTCGGCGAGGACAACGCCGAGCACCGCCCGGTCGTCCTCCACCGGGCCATCTACGGCAGCTTCGAGCGCTTCATCGCCATCCTGGTCGAGCACTACGCCGGCGCGTTCCCCGCCTGGCTCGCACCGATCCAGGTCCAGCTGGTGACCGTCGCCGACCGGCAGCTGCCCTACGCGCACGAGGTGCTGGAGCTGCTCCGCTCGCGTGGCTTCCGCGCTGAGCTGGACGAGCGCGGGATGACGATGAACGCGAAGATCCGCGAGGCTCAGCTCCACAAGATTCCCTTCACCCTGGTGATCGGCGACCGGGAAGTGGAGCAGCGGGCGGTGGCGCCCAGGCGCTACGGCGGCGAGGACCTCAAGGGCATGCCCCTCGACGCGTTCCTCGAGCTGCTCTCGAAGGAAGCCGCGGTCCCGTAGTCACTCCGCGCCCATCGCCGCGTAACGCTCCAGGATGCCCACCTCGTCCTCGAAGCCTCGCGCCCGGAGCTCGTCCGGAAGGGCGGACGCCGGCCAGCGCCCGAGGCGCGGGAACACCGCCCAGCTGCTCCAGAGTCGCTGCCCGCGCGCGAGGGTGGACGCGGCGGCCGACTTGTCGGAGTCGCTCCCGGTGCGCTCGGCGACGGCGGCCAGGAGACGCCCGCCGGTGAAGAGGTGGACCAGCCACCCGCTCCTCGACATCTGCCAGGCCAGGGTCCGGACCACCGCCACACGCCGCCCGGCCTCGCCCGCCTCGTTCAGCACCCGCTCCAGGTAGCGCTCGAGGTCGATGTCCAGCACCACCTCCACCGCGGTGCTGAGGCCGAAGTCCCGGAAGTCGCCCGGGCTCAGGTGCTGCTCCATGCTCTCCCGCAGGAGGCGCCCGGGAGGACGCAGCTCGCCGAGCTTCGCCAGCCCCTCCAGACGCCCGAGCGCCGCGACGTTCACCGGCGCCGTCTCCGGGTCGGGTCCAGCCAGGGCTGCGAGCTGGAAGAACGCCTCCTTGGGGTGCGCCTCGGCCAGACGCTTCAGCGCCTCCGCCACGACTCCTCGCGCGCTCTCGCGCTGCTCCGGCGTGAGGAAGGGCTCGACGAGGACGGAGACGGCGATGAGCCGAACGCCCTCGTCCGGCCCGGCGGCATGCACCCGCGCGGCGTCGAGCAGCGCCGCGGACGGGGGGACCCGCGGCCGGCCATGGAAGCGGTGCGCCAGCTGGGTGACGAAGGTATCCACCGAGGCGCCTGGGTCCGCGCCCTTCGGCCCCCGCTCGCCGGGAACGCACGTGGACTGGGGCTCGAAGGAGGGGAGGAGGAAGGGATCGCTCTTCAGCTCGGGCTTCCGCTCTCCCGTCCAGGCGGAGATGAGCGCCGGCATCCAGCCCGCCGACCGTCCGCCCTCGGCCACCCGGACGAGGATGCGCGTCACCCGCTCGTCCGGCTTCAGCTTCCGGAGCTGGGCCACGGCATCCTGGAACCCGGGGTCGTCGTTGCGCCCCAGGGCGATCATCGCGGACAGGAACACCCGTCGCTCCGGCCACGGAGCCGTGGTCTTCGGGAGTGCCGCCAGGAGCTCCGCCGCGCGGTCCGGCAGGCCGTTGGTCAGGGCGATCTCCGCCGCCACGTAGGTCGCGTTCGCCCGCGCCGGCGAGTCGCCGAGCGCGGTGCGGGCCCCCGGGTAGTCGAGCCATACCGCCAGCTCCAGGCAGGCCTGCGGCGTCTCCTCGCACTGGCGCCGCAGCACCGCCAGACCCTTCTTCGGATCCGCTGCCACGCCTCGCCCGCACCCCACCGTCTCCGCCCAGAGCACGCATCCGCGGGCCGACCCGGTCTTGCACGCGCCGGCGGCGAAGGTGGCCGCGTCCGCGAGGTCGGGAGGGCGCTGCCGGAGCACGCGCTCGCGTGCATCGAGGCATTCCCAGGGGGTGCCCAGCAGCTCGCAGTAGGCCTTCGATGCCCGGAGCGCCTTCTGCTCGTTCCGGGTCACGAAGCCGGGCATGAACATCCGCCCCAGCCGGTTGCAGACCGGCGCCCTCGCCCCGGCGCACGTGTCGTGGAGGAGGAGCCCGACCGAGGTATCTCCGCGGGGGGAGGGGGGTGCCGCCGACAGCGTCCATCCGGCCAGGAGCACGGGCAGCAGGGCACCCATTCGCTGTGCAGTGTGCGCCTTTCCGCGCTATGGGAAGAGGGGGTGGGGCGTCGCTTGACTTGGGGCGTCAGGCAAGTATCTTGCCCCGCCTTTTGGACCCCCGTGCCGGCTCGGACGGGCTTCCCCCAGCTGGAGGTCGACTCACATCGCTCGTGATCAGAGAACGAACCGGCGGATCCGCGCGCGCGAGGTGCGCGTGGTCGGTCCCGCTGGCGAGCAGCTGGGTGTCCTGACGATCGAAGCAGCACTGGAGCAGGCCAATCAGTTCGGGATGGACCTCGTCGAGGTCAACCCGATGGCCAAGCCCCCGGTCTGCAAGATCATGGATTACGGCCGCTTCAAGTACGAGGAGAAGAAGCGGGCATCGGAGGCGAAGAAGAAGCAGGTCGTGGTTCACCTCAAGGAGGTGAAGATGCGACCGAAGACCGAGGAGCACGACTACGAGTTCAAGGTGCGGAACGTGAAGCGCTTCCTCGAGGAGGGGAACAAGGCGCGCATCACCATCATGTTCCGCGGCCGGGAGATCACCCACAAGGAGCTCGGTCAGGCGCTGCTCGAGGACGTCATCAAGGACGTGAAAGAGGTCGGGGTGGTGGAGCAGGTGCCCCGCATGGAAGGCCGGCAGATGTTCATGATTCTCGCCCCGAATCCCAAGGTCGCCCAGCGCGCCCGGGACCTGGCGAGGCAGCGGGCCGCCCAGCTGGAGGCAGAAAAGAAGGCCGAGCCGGCCGCCACCCCCGCCGTGGCGGCTGCGAGCAAGGCCCCCGCGGAGCCGGGACAGGTTTGAGGAGTCAGTCGATGCCGAAGATGAAGACGCGCAGTGCGGCCAAGAAGCGGTTCCAGGTGAAGAAGTCGGGCAAGGTGAAGCACGCCAAGGCCTACGCGAAGCACCACTTCACCTTCTCCAAGACCGCCAACAACGACCGCCGCAACCGCGGCACCGGCCACCTTCGCGACATGGACGCGAAGAAGGTCATCAAGGAAATGTTCCCCTACGGGGCGAGCTGAGGACGAGTCATGCGGGTGAAGAAGGGTTTCAAGGCGCGCCGTCGCCGCAATCGGATTCTCAAGCTGGCCAAGGGCTACAGGGGCCGGCGGAAGAACTGCTACAAGCGCGCGAATCAGGCCGTCGAGCGCGCGCTGGACTACGCCAGCCGTGACCGGGCCCGGAAGAAGCGGGATTTCCGTTCGCTGTGGATCGTCAGGATCAACGCCGCGGCCCGGCTCTCGGGCCTGAGCTACAGCCGACTCATCGCCGGGCTCGGCAAGGCGAACGTGTCGCTGGACCGCAAGGTGCTGGCCGACATCGCCGTCGCCGATCCGCAGGGTTTTGCGGCCATCGCGAAGATCGCGGCGGCCTGACATCGGACCCCTGCCGGGGGGGATTCAAGACCCCGGCGAGCCGACACGAGGGCTGCCCCCAGGGGCGGCCCTTTGTCGTTTCGGGAGGTGAGGAATGCAGGAGCGACTGGAATCGCTGGCCAGCAAGGCGCGGGAGGAGATCGGCCGCGCGCAGGAGGCGTCTGGCCTGGAGACGCTCCGGGTCCGCTACCTGGGCAAGAAGGGGGAGCTGTCGGCGGTGCTGGGTGGGATGGGGAAGCTCGCTCCGGACGAGCGGCGCCGGGTGGGGGAGATCGCCAACCGGGTGAAGGCCGAGGTCGAGACGCTCCTGGACGAGGCGCAGAAGCGCATCGCCGGGGCTGCGCTGGACGCGGAGCTGGGGGCACCGCCCATCGACGTCACGCTGCCGGGGCGGATGCGTCGCCCCGGACGGCGACACGTCGTGTCGCGGACGCTCGAGGAGATCACCCGGACCTTCCAGCGGCTGGGCTTCGAGGTGGTGCAGAGCCCGGAGGTGGAGCTGGACCTCTACAACTTCGAGTCGCTGAACTTCCCGGCGGACCACCCCGCGCGGGACATGCAGGACACCTTCTACGTCCAGGGGGACTATCTGCAGCACGACCCCGGGGCCATCGTGCTGCGGACCCACACCTCGCCCGGGCAGGTGCGGACCATGCTGGACCGGAAGCCGCCCATCCGGGTGGTAGTGCCGGGAAAGGTCTACCGCGCCGACTCGGACGCGACGCACACCCCGATGTTCCACCAGATCGAGGGGCTCCTGGTGGACCGGAAGGTCACGATGGCCGAGCTGAAGGGGACGCTCGACGCGTTCGTCCGGGCTTACTTCGGCCCGGACCGGCGGACCCGCTTCCGTCCCTCGTTCTTCCCCTTCACCGAGCCGTCGGGCGAGCTCGACGTGAGCTGCGGCGGCTGCGCGGGGAGGGGCTGCCGGCTCTGCAAGCAGAGCGGCTGGCTGGAGATCCTCGGGTGCGGGATGGTGCACCAGAACGTCTTCAAGGCGGTGGGCTACCCCGAGGGAAGCGTCACCGGCTTCGCGTTCGGGATGGGGATCGAGCGGGTCGCGATGCTGCGCTACGGCCTCGATGACCTGCGCAGCCTGTTCGAGAACGACGTCCGACTGCTGGAGCAGTTCTAGCCATGAAGGTCTCCGTCGAGTGGCTGTCCGAGTTCGTCTCGCCGCTACCGGCTCCCGAGGAGCTCGCCCGCCGCCTGACCCGTGCCGGGCTCGAGGTGGAGGGGATGGAGCGGCCCGCCGAGGCGCTGCGCGGCGTGGTCGTGGCGCGCATCACCGCGGCGGCGCCGCACCCCGACGCCGCGAAGCTGACCGTGACCCAGGTCGAGGTGGGAGCAGAGCGTCTCCAGGTCGTCTGCGGGGCGAAGAACTTCCAGGTGGGTGACCTGGTGCCGCTGGCGACGGTGGGCACGACGTTGCCCGGCGGCCCGACCATCCAGCGCGCGAGCCTGCGCGGCGTGGAGAGCCACGGGATGCTCTGCTCGGGCAAGGAGCTCGGTGTCTCCGACGACGCGAGCGGGCTCCTGGTCCTGCCGAAGGACCTGGTCCCCGGGACGCCGCTGGCGAAGGCGCTGGGGCTCGAGGACACGGTGCTCGAGGTCAACGTCACCCCCAACCGGGGCGACGCGCTCAGCCACCTCGGGGTCGCGCGCGAGGCGGCGTCGGTGCTGCGGCTGCCCCTGCAGCGGAAGCTGCGGGTGCCGGTGGAGTCGGACGGGCTGGCCTCGGACGCGATCCGGATCGAGATCGCCGATCCCGTGGGCTGTCCGCGGTTCACCGCCCGGGTGCTGGAGGGTGTGCGCATCGGCCCGTCGCCGGCGTGGCTCCGGCGGCGTCTGGAGCGCTGCGGGGTGCGGAGCATCAGCAACGTGGTCGACGTCACCAACTACGTGATGCTCGAGCTCGGCCAGCCGATGCATGCCTTCGACCTGGACCGGATCCAGGGCGGGCTCCTGCGCGTCCGGCGCGCGCGCGAGGGCGAGCCGCTGGTGACGCTCGACGGCAAGCAGCGGACGCTCGTCGCCGATGACCTGGTCATCGAGGACGTTCGCGGCGCGCAGTCACTGGCCGGCACGATGGGCGGCGCGGACACCGAGGTGAACGACGGGACGACGCGGGTCCTGCTCGAGGCGGCGAACTGGGACCCGGGCACCATCCGGCGGATGGCGCGCCGGCACCAGCTCCACAGCGAGGCCTCGTACCGCTTCGAGCGGGGCGTGGACCGGAGCGTGCTTCCCGAGGTGCTCGACCACGCCGCGGCGCTGATGGCCGAGCTGTCCGGAGCCACGGTCCGGCGCGGACGCATCGACGTCCAGCCCCGTCCGGCCGAGCGGCGGACCGTGGCTCTGGGCCGGGGCGACGTGGAGACGTTGCTCGGCGCGCCGGTGCCCGAGGAGGAGGTCCGCTCCATCCTCTCCTCGCTGGGCTTCGTCGCCGAGGGGCCAGGTCGCTGGCGGGTCCCGGGCTGGCGGAACGACGTGGAGCGACCCGAGGACCTGGTGGAGGAGGTCGCGCGCATCCGCGGGTACGAGCACATCCCCTCGGTGCTCCCGGCGAGCTCCGGCGCGCTCACGCCGGAGCCGGCGTGGGTCGAGGTGGAGCGGCGCATCCGCGGCGCGCTCTCCGGCGCGGGCTTCGACGAGGTGGTGAACTACAGCTTCGTCGACCCGGCGGTCCTGCCCTGGGTGACGCCGCGAGCGCTGGAGAAGCTCGGGACGCCGGTGGGCGCCGTCGCGCTGAAGAACCCGCTCACGCCGCAGCAGGCGGTGATGCGGACCACCTTGCTCGCGTCCCTCCTCGGGAACGTGTCGTTCAACCTCCGCCAGCAGCCGGAGTCGCTCCGTCTTTACGAGATGGGCCGCTCCTACCTGCGCGACCCCCACGGCGGGAAGGACCGGCGCCCGGTGACGGAGGAGCGCCTCCATGTCTCCGGCGTGCTCTGGGGACGGCGTGACCCGCGGGGGTGGGCCACGAAGGAGACGAGCAACGACTTCTCCGACGCGAAGGGGGCGGTGGAGGCCATGCTCTCGGCGCTCTCGGCCGGCGAGCTGACCTGCCGGCTCGCCCGCGTGGCGCCGTTCCATCCGCGGGCGACCGCCGAGGCGCGGGTCGGGGACGTGGTTCTGGGGTGGATCGGCGAGGTGCACCCGCTGGTCGGCCAGCAGCTGGGGCTCCCGCCGGGGGTGTTCGCCTTCGAGCTCGAGTTCGCCGCCCTGGAGAAGGTGGCGCGACTGTCGCCGCAGTTCCGGCCGCTCCCGCGCTTCCCGGCGGTGCTCCGCGACGTGGCGGTTGTCGTGCCGGTGTCGATGGAGGCCGCCGACGTGCGCTCGGTGGTGCTCGAGGTGGGCCAGCCGCTGGTGGAGGACGCCGTGCTGTTCGACGTCTACACCGGCGCACCTCTGCCCGAGGGGCAGAAGAACCTGGCCTTCGCCCTGACCTACCGCTCCGCCGAGCGGACCCTCCGGGACGAGGAGGTCCAGGAGGCGCACCGGCGCATCGTGGAGGAGGTCCAGCGGCGCCTCGGCGGGCAGCTGAGGGGTCGCTAAAACCCTCAGCAAGTCCGGTTAGTTGACACGTTCCGGAGCAGGCAGGCAGACTGAGTGGCCATGACGAAGGCCGACATCATCGAAGGCGTCTACGAGAAGGTGGGCTTCTCCAAGAAGGAGTCCGCCGAGATCGTCGAGCTGGTCTTCGACACCGTGAAGGAGACGCTCGAGCGCGGAGACAAGATCAAGATCTCCGGCTTCGGGAACTTCCAGGTGCGCCACAAGAACGCGCGGGTGGGGCGAAATCCCCAGACCGGCGAGGAGATCAAGATCTCCGAGCGGCGCGTCCTGACGTTCCGTCCGAGCCAGGTGCTGAAGAGCGCGCTCAACGGGGCCGCCGAGGCCGCCGCGTCGGGTTCCAGCTCCGACTGAGCGGCTTGACCCCCCGCGGGGCGGCAGATACATCCGGCGAGAAGTTTCTCGGGGCGTAGCGCAGCCTGGTAGCGCACCTGCTTGGGGTGCAGGTGGTCGCAGGTTCAAATCCTGTCGCCCCGACCACATCGAGCCCCGGAATCAGGAAGCTCTGGTTCCGGGGCTTCTTCCGTGGTTGGGCCCACCGCCACGCGCTCCAATCCTGATCCCCGGCTCTCCGACCCCGGCGCGAGGCGGTGGCGTTCACGCGTACTCGGTGGAGCCGAGCACCCAGATGAACGATTGAAGATCGATCATGTCGCGTGGGCCAAGGTCCTCCACGTCGCGACGGACCTGCTCGGCGAATCGCAGCACGGAGGCATAGGTGGTCCAGCCCGGCCGGGAGGCGTACTCCAGCTCGAACCCGTAGGCCTCCGCGGCGCGCTTCATGGTCAGCGGCTTGACGAACATCTCCTGGCGCGGCCGGGCGATGAATCCGAAGACGGTGTGCAGCGGCCAGGTGTGAACCCGCGTCTGACGGCGCGGAAGACCGTCGAGAACGCGGCCGAACGCGAGGAAGCGTTCCTTCCGGGGTGCGTCGCCGTGGAGGAAGTCGCGCAGCCCGAGGACGAACTGCCTGGCTCCGGCCTCAGTCCTGATCGCGTCGCGCAGGGCCATCTTCTCGAAAGAAAAGAGCATTGGATGGCGTGACCGCTGCTCGACCTGCGCGGCGAGAGTGGCCGCCTCCAGGTAACGCTCTTCCTCGATGAGCCGATCGAGCTCCGGCCGTCCCAACACGCTCTGCCACCGGTCATGCACCGCGACCTTGTAGTCTCGTTCCCAGTCCAGATAGGTCGGGTCCCGGAACCCGCCCCTGAAGTAATGGAGGAACTTTCGGCGGCAGCGCCGCGCCCGAGCGTCCACGCCCCTCCGTGAGCCTGCTGGGAACGCGTCGGTCACTCCGGCGGAGGTAAGCATCGCTCCGGTCCGCGGCCACAGACGGGGCTGGTCCGGAGGGCTCGCAGGACCCGGATTCCGACCTGAGGGGCCCGAACCCCGGGGACCGGGGCCGCTTTCAACCGGAGCTGAACCCCGCGAGGGAGCGTGAGCGACGTCGCCCACTGGGACTGCTCCCCACCCTGACCCAACCACGACCCAACCAGCGCGTCATCATCGCTTTCAGACCACCTGCCTCGGTGGCATGTGGCAATCGCGGCCGACGTCCCCCGGATGAGGGGGCGGTGAGCTTCAGGTCGGTGGTATCGGGACAGGGATTCCCCTCTTCGGCGGAGTCGCGCTCGAGTCGGGCCCGGTGCTCGAGCAGGCCACGTCGTTCGAGATGGAATCGCCCAGCTGCGCTACCGGGTGCAAACCTCGCCCTGAGTCGGACGCGGCGCTGGTGGTCGGCGCCTCAGCGAACCGGCTTCGCCGCGTCGGGCGGAGAAGGCCGGAGCCCCAGGTGCAGGCCCTCTCCGTTCCGCAGCAGCCAGTAGGTGGCTCCCAGCGCCAGCACTGCCACGGCGAGGCCGAGGATGGTCGAGGCCGGAACCAGGTGTAGGTCGAGGATGATGAACTTTCGCGTCAGGGCCAGCAGCGCGATCAGGATCACCGTCCGCACCTGGATGATCCCCTTGGGGCGCGCCGAGGCGTGGACGATGCTGTGGCTGAACTCGAGCGCGATGAGGACGGTCATGATCGCCCCGAACACCGTCTGGAAGACCTCGTGTTGGAGTGGGTTGAGTGCCTGGACCAGCAGGAGCCGGACCACATCGGAGACCAGCCGGAACGCGGCCACGCAGACGATGAGACCGATCGTCGCTGCGAGCACCCAGGTGATGAGCTGCTCGAACCGGCCGTAGAGGGACAGTGCCCTCCACTCATCGCGGGTGATCTCCCAACCCTGCCTGGGGCCATCGACGTCCATCGTCAGCGCACCCCTCCCCGTGACTGTGGCGTTTCCATCACTGATCCCCACCCGTTTCAAGTCCGCGAAGCTGCTCTTTCTGAGCAGCCTCACCGGGAGCAGAGTCGCCGCGCCATGACCTTTGCCCAGGCCGTCAGCGACGTCGTCCCGGACATTCCGCTGGACCGCCGGGAGATCCTCTACCCCAGGATGACTCCAGCGCAGCTGGCCCGAATAGCCTCCTACGGAGCCCGCCGGGAGGTTCGTGCCGGAGAAGAGGTCTACCGGCAGGGAGACGAGCACGTTCACCTCTTCGTCGTGGTGAAGGGACAGCTGGACGTCGTCAGGCCCGGCCTCGATGGCGAACAGCTCATCGTCACCTGCGAGCCAGGCGAGTTCACCGGGGAAGTCAACCTCCTCTCCGGACGCCGTTCTCTGGTGACTGGGCGCATGCGAACCGATGGGGAGCTGCTGGACGTCCCGCCCCCGGAATTGCGGCGGCTGGTCGTCGCCGACGCGGAGCTGAGCGAGCTCCTGATGCGGACCTTCCTCCTTCGCCGGGTCCTTCTCATCACCCGCCGGCTGGGAGACGTGGTGCTGGTGGGCTCACGGCGGAACCCCGGCACGCTCCAGCTGATGGAATTCCTGACCCGGAACGGCCACCCCTACGAATACCTCGACGTGGAGGAGGATCCGGCCGCCCAGAGCCTCCTCGACCAGTTCGGAGTGACGTCGAAGAACATCCCGGTCCTGATCTGGCGCGGGACCCGGGCGCTCCGCAACCCCACCAACGAGGCGGTGGCAGATCTCCTGGGGTTCAATGCCGGACTGGATGTCGGCGGGGTCCGGGACGTCCTGGTGGTCGGTGCCGGCCCGGCAGGCCTCTCAGCGGCGGTCTATGCGGCGAGCGAAGGGCTCCAGGTCCTGGTGGTGGAAGCGTACGCCCCGGGTGGCCAGGCGGGCTCGAGCTCCCGGATCGAGAACTACCTGGGCTTTCCCACGGGCATCTCCGGCACCGCGCTGGCGGGCCGGGCCTTCACCCAAGCTCAGAAGTTCGGGGCGGACATCGGGATCTCCCGGGTGGCCGAGCACCTCGAATGCTCGGCGCGGCCCTACACCATCACCCTGAGGAACGGGGATCGCCTCAGGGCGCGCACCGTGATCGTGGCGTCCGGTGCGCGATACCGGAAGCTCGACCTTCCCCATCGCGAGCGATTCGACAACGCGGGCATCTACTACGGCGCGACCTTCGTCGAGGCCCAGTTCTGCGCCGGCGAAGACGTGGCCGTGGTGGGTGGCGGCAACTCGGCCGGCCAGGCGGCGATCTACCTGTCCACCATCGCCCGACACGTGCAGATGCTGGTCCGGGGCGAGAGCCTGTCGGTGACGATGTCGCGCTACCTCATCGATCGCATCGAGGAATGCCCTCGCATCACCGTCCACACCAACACGGAAATCGAGGCCTTCATCGGCGAGACCACCCTGGAGCGGATCCGGTGGCGGCACAACAAGACTGGAGAGGTCGAGGAACGCCCCATTCGTCACGTCTTCTGCATGACCGGCGCGGAGCCAAACACTGGCTGGCTGGCCGGGTGCGTGGGGCTCGACGACCGGGGCTTCGTGAAGACTGGGCAAGATCTGCGCCCCGACGAGCTCGAGAAAGCGGAGTGGCCCCTGTCGCGCCCGCCCTACCTCCTGGAGACCTCGCGGCCCGGAGTCTTCGCCGTGGGCGACGTTCGGGCGGGCAACATCAAACGGGTGGCGTCGGCCGTCGGCGAGGGGAGCATCTGCATCCACCTGGTGCACAAGGCGCTGCTCGGCTGAGAGCACCGTCCCTGAAGCCGCCTGCAGTACTCAGTGTCCGACTCCCTCCGGGCGCCTGCGCGCTGCCCTTTGCGCGGGTCATGCGGTCCTCCGGGCGCGGTCGAGCTGCTCCTCGAGCCACTCGTCCAGTTGCCGCGGCAGCCACCGTCGGCTGACGCGAAGCCCAGCGCCGTGGTTGAACTCAATCGCGGGCGCTGGCGCGCGGCCGCTCTGGACGAGCTGCAACCAGCTGCCCTTGGAGAGGCCGACACGCGCCCCGCACTCCGCCTCGGTCGCCGCCGCCTCCATACGACCTTGGTCTGATGGCCCCGACTGCCCCGACCTGAAAAGGTCCAGCCGCCTCCTCGACCGGGGTTGCGGCCAGCCCGTTCATCGGTCCCGCTCGTCGAGCGCGAGATTTCTCGACCGCGGAGGGGTCAATGCGCCTGCATATCTTGATCGTCGCCGGAGCGTGTTTCGCCGGCACCGTGGCCCAGGCCCAGGCAGACCCGTCGACAGCGGCCCCGAACACGGCTACGCCTGCTGCCGACACCGCTCCCACGATGCAGTTAGAGGACGCGCCCCCTGCGGGCCGGGTCCTCAACGGTCACGTCTTTATTCCCTCGGCCATCGTCTCGGGCGCGCTGATCACCACCAGCTTCGCCACCTACCTCGAGATTGCCTACGGCAAAACCACCGGCTCGCAACAGATCGGGGACCAGCTCTACAGCGGCAGCTTCGACTACGCCGGTGTGGGGGCAGTGGTCGGGTTCGAGTTCGCCTTTCTCAAATACTTCTCAGCGCGTCTGACCATCAACGAGTTGGTCTACTCGGGAATCAACGGGGAGTCGGCCCTGGTGATCGGAACGTCCGTCGCGACCAGCTTTGGTCTGGGCGTCACCGCGAGCCTCCCCATCGGTGACTCGCTCAGGCTGGGCTTGCTCGTCGACGCAGGTATCGGGCCGGGTCTGGCGCTCACCATCGGCAGCGGGATCAACACCATCATCAAGAACTGCCAGCAGGGCAACTGCAGTGCCGGCCAGGGCAACATCTTCGGAACGAGGAACAAGCACACCGTTCAGCCGGCACTCGCGATGAACTGGGCGCCCTGGCGCCCTTTCGGCATCACTGCGAACGTCTCGTATAGCTTCGTCAGCCAGGACCTGAACTCGGGGAGCTTCACCGGTCAGGCGATCGGCCTGGGCGTGGCATTCGACTTCGATTTCAAGGCCATCTCCGACGTGCCAATCGGACTCCAGGCGGTCTTTTCCTGGAGCGCGCCCATCAGCGGCACCATTCTCGATCACGTCAGCGACCTGGGCGGTGGCATCTTCTACACCGGCCGGCCGCATCTGGCCCTCGGGCTGCAGATCGTCGCCCGCCGGTTCAAGGTCCAGCCCGGCGTCGAGGTGAGCTGGAGCACATACCTCGCCACCATCGGGGCCCGCTACTACTGGTGAGGGAGGGGCGGCCGGCCGAGAATCATCGGACCTCGGCGCGGCTCTCCCCCTTTTCGCACGCGGTGGTGTGGATGTTCACGTACCCCGCTCCGCCGCGTTGAGGGTAGCGAGCCGCGTTCCGAGCGGAGCCGGTGAACCAGCCGGCCCACTGGGATTGCTGGGGCTGGCGATCGCCTACTTGCAGACGCGGGCGCAGACGGCAGGGGCCGAGTCGGGGCCGAGGCCGTTCGCGGCGTCGGTGCAGCTCACGCCGTTGATCGCGTCGATGCACTGACTCGCCGCCGCGCTGTCGAAGGTGCGCCCGTCCGCACAGGCGAAGTGAGGGCAGTCGATCACGTTCTGCAGATCGGTCGAACACGACGGGGTGACACCCGGGGCTCCGCAGGCCTTGGCCTTGTTGCAGAACGAGGTGGAGTAGGAGCTGCAGAAGGCGGCAGGGTTGCTCGTGTCGGCCCCCCCACACCCAACGACCAGGACGGCGGTGAGCCCGAGTGAGACGGTGAATCGACGAACCATGGGTGAACCTCCTCGCTCGACGTGAGCGAGTGGTTGCTGAGCAGCTTCCGCGCCGCGGCGAAGTGCCCGAAAGGACGAGGCTCGCAGGGCCGGCCCTCGTTGCGGCGCACGCAAAGGTGTGACGATCGTGCGCCACTCGCCGCCCGGAGCGAACCAGGGAGCCTGATTCGCCTTTCAGGTTCCTGGAACGCTGCGTCCTACCTCTTGGGTGTCTCTTCCCGGAGGGCCTGGACGTGTGCCCGGACGCGGGCGCGCGCCCTGGCGACCGGGTCCGGGAAGCGCCGCTTGATCGTCTTCCGATCGGCGCCCGTCCTCGCTCCGGCGCGACCCACGGCATAGCGCCACGCTCTCTGGGCGTCACCGAGCCCCGAGGCACCGGGGTGATCCCGCTCCCACTCGCTTGCTGCCTCCGAGAAGGCCTCGCGGATGCGCCTCTCCCGGGCGGCGGAGAGCTTGCTGCGGCCCGGCCCGGAGCGTGGAGCCTTCTTCTGGTCGAGCTCCTTCAGCGCCGCGTCGACCATGAAGGGGAGGAGGTCCGTGAAGCGCTCGTCGCGGAGCATCACCTCGACGAAGAAGCTCGCCTTCTCCCGTTCCGACGGGAGGGACTGCCAGTGCCTGAGGACGAGCTCGAAGAGCTCCTCGTTGGCCGTCTTGCGCTTCCGCATGGGCGCCTGGCGGGAGTTTCGCCAGCCGGGGCCCGTCGGGGAAGGGGTGGCGTGTGGATTGTGTGCCTCGGCGACCAGGATTACCTACGTCGCCGACGGGCCGTCGTCGTGGCCGTGGTCCTCGTCGGCGTTCGGCTGCCGCTGGACCGCGATGACCGGCTCTTCGTCGTGAGCATCGCGGTCCGGCGCGGCGAACGTCACCGAGACGTGATGTTCCCGTCCGTCATCGCTCAGGGCGACGTCCCCTCCCATGACCTCGACGCCGTCGACGAGCACGCGCGGCCGATCTCCGGGCTCGGTGCGCGAGGCGGTGATCGCATACCGGCTGGTCCCGTACCGGAAGTCGATCCGGAACTCGGTCCACGCCCGAGGGACGCAGGGATCCAGGCGCAGCGTCGTCCCTTCCTTCTGGAAGCCGAGGATGGCCTCGAGCCCGACCCGATACATCCAGCTGGCCGAGCCGGTGTACCAGCTCCACCCGCCGCGGCCGACGTGGGAAGCGGCGGTGTACACGTCGGCGGCCACCACGTACGGCTCGACCTTGTAGCAGCCGACCGCGCCCGGCGTGGCGGTGTGGGTGAAGGGATTCAGCATCTGGAAGTGCTCGAAGGCCCGGTCGCCGTCCTTCTGGAGCGCCATGGCCAGCACCGCCCACACCGCGGCGTGCGTGTACTGCGCTCCGTTCTCGCGCACTCCGGGGAGGTAGCCCCGGATGTAGCCCGGATCGGGCCGGGCCTTGTCGAAGGGCGGCGTCAGGAGGGTGATCAGCCGACTCTTCGGATCCACGAGATGCTGGCTCAGCGACCGCATCGCCTGGTCCTGCCGTTCGGGGTCCCCCGCGCCGGAGATCACGCTCCAGCTCTGCGCGATGGAGTCGATCCGGCACTCCTCGTTGCTGGCAGAGCCCAGCGGAGTGCCATCGTCGAAGAAGGCGCGCCTGTACCAGGCGCCGTCCCAGGCGTGCTCCTCGACGGCGCGGACGTACTCCTCCGCCTGGGCGCGCATCCAGGCCGCCTCGGCCGCCTCGCCTCGCCCCTCGGCCAGCGCGGCGAACGAGCGCAGCGCGCTCACCAGGAACCAGGCGAGCCAGACGCTCTCGCCTCGTCCCTCGATGCCCACGCGGTTCATCCCATCGTTCCAGTCGCCGGTGCCCATCAGCGGCAGCCCGTGCGCGCCGCTGGTGCAGGCCTTCCGGAGCGCCCGCCGGCAGTGCTCGTACAGGGTGGCTCTCTCGGGAGAGATCGTGGGCAGCTCGTAGAGCTCGAGCTCGTCGGGACGGAGGGGACGCAGGGAGAGGAAAGGCACCTCCACGTCGAGCACCGCCGAATCCCCGGTGACCCGGACGTACCGCTCGGCGGCGACGGGCAACCAGGCCAGGTCGTCGGAGATGCGAGTCCGGACTCCACGCCCGCTCTCTGGATGCCACCAGTGCTGGACGTCTCCTTCCTCGAACTGGCGACCGGCCGCCCGGAGAAGGTGAGCACGCGAGATTCCAGGCGCAGCGTGGAGGAAGGCCATCGAGTCCTGGAGCTGATCCCGGAAACCGTACGCGCCCCCGCTCTGGTACATCGCGGACCGTCCCCACATCCGGCAGGAGAGCGCCTGGTAGACCAGCCAGGAGTTGATCAGCGCGTCGAAGGCAGGCTCCGGGGTGGTCACCCGCACCACCGAGAGCCGCTGCTCCCAGGCGGCGACCGTGGCCAGGTCGGACCGGGGGGTAGCCGCATCCAGGAGCATGTCCAGCGTCTTCTCCGCCTCTGTCCGCGAGGGGCAGGCGCCGAGCACCACCACCACCTCGCCCGACTGGCCGGGAGCCAGCTCGACGACGCGCTTCAATGCCGCGCAGGGGTCCAGCGCCGCCCCGGTACGACCCGTGAGCGCGGGGTTGCGGAGCCCCGCCGGATCGGCGGCGGTCCCGTTTCTGCCCAGGAACTCGCGCCGGTCGGCGGTGTGCTGCTCGGGTCGGGGGGACATGCCGCAGAACGCCAGCCAGGAGGCGAACTGCGGGTCGAAGGTGTTCCGGGCGAACATCGCCCCGCGGGAGGCGTCGTACTCCGTCCGGATCTGGTGCTGGGTGTGCTCGCGCTCGGGGCCGAGCGCCCACTCGACGTAGGCCGTCACGGAGAGCCGGCGGGGACGGTCCCCGTCGTTCGTCAGGCGGAGCCGCGACACCTTCGCGCCACTTCGCTCGTCCAGCCCCACCGTCAACTCGATGGAGGTCTCGTGATGCCGGTGCGCGAAGGTCGACATCCCCGGGACATGACGAACGGTGTACCCGGTCACGCCCGAGCAGGGGCCGGGGGTCGCCGTCCAGAGCGCTCGTGTCTCCTCGTCGCGCAAGTAGAGGACGTCGCTCACCGGGTCGGTGACCGGATCGTTGTGCCAGGGAGTGAGCCGGAAGAAGTAGCTGCTCCCGGCCCAGCTGAATCCGCCGCCGCGCTCCGTCACCAGGAAGCCCCCCGCCTCGCTGGCCACCACGTTGGACCAGGGGGCGGGCGGAAGGCCGGCGCGGCCGAGGCGGATCTCGTAGCCGCCGTCCGGGGCGAGCCCGCCGAGACCGTTGTCCAGCAGGAGCTCCGGCCGGGCCGGCGCATCGACCGCCGCCGTCTGCTCCGGCGGCTCCTTCGGGACGAGCTTCTCCGGACGAGGAGCGGGGATGCGAAGGCGGTCGGCCACGCCGATGCCGAGGCGCTGCAGCGGCCCGCGCGTGGAGCGTGCCTCCTCCATCGCTCGCCGCAGGTCGACCTGGCCGGGATCGACGATCTGCCCCAGCTTCCTGCCGTCACAGGCCACGTGGACCCGAGCGGTCGCGCGCAGCATCACCAGCTCCTCGGGGCGTAGGAGCTCCTTGCGGCGGACCATCACCCCACCTGGCTGCTCGTTCACCGGCGCCTCGCTGGAGGCTCGCACGGTGGCGGTGAGCTTGTCGGTCAGATCCTGCACGTACGACGGGCCGCGGGTGTTGAGGAAGACCAGGTCCACCATCATCCCGCGCCGTCGCCAGTACCTGTGCGCGCGGAGCAGCTCGATCACCGTGGGCAGCCCATCGACCGAGTCGACGGTGGCCAGGACGATGGGCCAGTCGCCCGACACGCCCAGGCCCCAGAGCAACGGCTGCGAGCCGGTGTTCCGCACCAGCTCGGGCTCCGGCGCGCGCAGGCGGGGGTCGGAGAAGAAGAGATCGCCTGCCAGGGTCTCGTAGAGCGCCGCATCCGCCGAGGAGGTTGCCAGCTCGCGCAGCTCGATCTGTGCCGTGGTCCAGGCAAGATCCAGGGCGCGCTGAGCCGAGCGTGGGTCGCGGTAGCGATCTGCGAGGTCGAACGCCCGCGCCGCCGTGTCGAGAACGGCGGTCGTGAACGCCACCGAGGCCGAGCGCCCGGGTAGGAGCCGCAGGCGCGTGCGCAGCGCGAAGATCGGGTCGAGCACCGCCCCGACCGATCCACTGAGGGCCGCCCCCGCCTCCAGGGCCGCCGGATTGCGTACCGACCGCCCGCGCCCGAGGAAGCGCGCCCGGTCCGTCTCGAAGGTCACCGCCCCCACCGCCACGTCGGGAAGCGCGATCACGTGGACACCGTACTGCCGTGCCTCGCCGGCCGACCGCGGACGGCGGCTGGCGGTGATGGCCTGGCACCAGTCGTGCCACTCGGTCTCCACGAAGAGGTTGCCGAACGCCGGGTGAGCGCGATCGGCGTTCGGAGGGTCGAGGACCCATTCGCCGTAGCTGGTCAGCTCGATGTCGGCAGAGTGGTCCCCGTTGTTGGTCACCGTGACCCGACGGACCTCGGCCGAGTCGTCGGGTGCGGTCGTGATCTCGGTCCGGGTCTCGAAGTGGCCGTCGGTGCGGTGGAAGACCACCCGATCGTTCGCCAGCGCGGCCTGGTAGGAATCGGCGGCGACGCAGGTGGGCTGGTGCGCGCTGGACCAGACGCGGCCGGAAGTCAGGTCCCGCAGGTAGCAGAACTGTCCGCTGGCGTCGGCCGTGCCATCGGCGCGCCATCGGCTCACCGCCAGGTCACCCAGGCGGCTGTACCCGGAGCCCGCGTTGGTGACCATGATGGTGTAGGGCAGCCGTCCGAGCAGCGCCACCTGGGGCCTGGGAGTATCGGGGGTGTCGTACTGGCGCACGGCGGGCCGCTCCAGCTCGGGATCCGGCAGCGCCGCCTCGGCTCGTGCGCTCTGGGGTTCCTGCAGGACGAGCTTGTGGGGAATGCGCTCGTGCAGGAGCAGCTCGGCGGCGCGGACCAGGGGATCGGCGTGGAACCGCTCCTGCCAGCGGTTGGCGGTGAGTGCGTTGGTGAGCGCCACCAGCCCCATGCCGAGGTGGTGTGCCATGTAGTTCTCCACCACCGCGAACGGGCGGCCCGGCGTCGGACGGGTGTAATCCAGCGCGTCGCGGAACCCGTACGGGCCGAGTGCCCCGCAGCGCTCGAGTGCGCGGAGATTGGTCAGAGCCCGCGTCGGCGTCACCAGGGCCGCGAGCGCCGAGGCGTACGGTGCCACCACGAGGTCGGCGTCGAGGCCGCGCTTCAGCGCCAGGTCCGGCACGCCGAAGGTCCGGTACTGGTAGGTCTGGGCGTGGTCGCGCAGGTTGTAGGCGCTCTCGCTGATGCCCCAGGGCACACCGCGGGCGTTGCCGAACGCGATGTGGCGGTGCACGGCGCCCCGGTAGGTCTGGTCGAGGAGGGTGAACGGAAACGACCGCATCACCAGCGCCGGCATCAGGTACTCGAACATCGTCCCGCTCCAGGACATCAGGGCGGTGGCGCCGGCGGCGCGGCTCAGCTCGCGACTCAGATGAAACCAGTGCTCGACCGGAACATCGTTCTTGGCGATGGCCACGAAGCTGGCCAGCCGCGCCTCCGAGGCAAGCAGATCGTAGTGCGACGTATCGAGCATGTGACTGGTGAGCTGGTAGCCGATGGCGAACAGCGCCCGGGGAGCGTCGTAGAGGAAGCCGAACTCCATCTCGACGACCAGCCGATCGCAGTCGCTCGCCACCGCCTCCAGCCGGGCCACGAGCGCCGCAGCCTCGGGCGAGGTGACGGCGCACTGCCGCCAGGAGGGGAAGCGCGGCTGGACGAGGTCGCCGCGGGATGGGACGGCGGTGGGGACGAGGCCGTCGATGAGGACCCGCGAGGCGTCGATCCGCTCGGCAGCCCAGACGAGCCACGCGCTCGGCGCGGTCGCCGCCTCGGCACCGCGCTGGACCTCCTCGAGGAGGCTCCGTGCACCGGCGAGCGCGGCGGGCACGTCGAGCCGTGCGGCGGCGGACCCGAACGCCCCACGGACGCGCTGGAGGCGGTCCGCAAGAGCGGGCTGGGAGTCCTCCTGTGCCAGGGCGAGCGCCGTGTCCACCGCCGGCCAGAGACGGCGATCGAGAACCGGCTCGTCGGCGGCGCCGAGGCAGGCCTGGCGCAGCGCGATGAGGTGACCCGCCAGGTTTCCACTGTCGACCGTGGAGATGTAGCCGGGGGCCATGTCCTCCAGAGTCTTCAGGTCGTACCAGTTGAGAAAATGGCCCCGAAAGCGCCGCATCCGGGCGAGCGAGGCGAAGACACGCTCCACCCGGGTGAGCATCTCCTCGAGCGTCACGAAGCCCAGGTCGTAGGCGCTCACCGTGGCCAGAAGCTGGAGGCCGATGTTGGTCGGCGAGGTCCGCATTGCCACCACCGGTGCCGGGGTCTCCTGGAAGTTGTCCGGGGCGAGCCAGTGGGTCTCGGCGTTGACGAAGCGGCGGAAGTAGTTCCAGTGGAGCAGCGCGTAGCGGAGGGCATCGGCCCGAACCTTCGGGAGCAGCCGACGCTCGGAGCGAACGACGGCTCCATTGAGCCGGTGAGCCAGGAGGGGTGCGGTGAGCCACAGCACGCCGAGGAGCCCGCAACCGAGGAATTGCGCCAGGCGGGCGTCCAGGGGGAGGGCCCCCCAGCCAGGGGTGGCCACCCAGCGGTGGACGAGAAACGCGAGGAGACCCGCCGTCAGCGTCACGGAGGGCCACATCGAGCGCCACAGGTCTTGCGCCGAACCTAGCCGCGAACGCTCGGTCTGCGAGGCGGTCCGCCACTCCAGCAGGTTGCGCCTGGAGACCCGAAGCCTCCACAGGGTGCGGAGAATGGCGTCCGCCGAGATCCAGGCCTGGTGAGGAAGGAAGGCGATGGTGAAGAGCGCCTGCCGCGCGCTCACCGTGGCGTCGTGTGCCACTGCGACGTAGTAGGCGCGCCACGAGCGGTCGAGCGGAGGCTGGAGGCTCGCGAGCACCACGTTGAGGATCCAGGGTGCCGCCACAGCCAGAACGAGCAGCGCGGTCCAGCGGAGGGGCGAGCCGGGCAGGACCGTCCAGCCGGCGACGAGCAGTGCGACCTGCGACAGCTCGAGCACGCTGCGTCGCAGGTTGTCGAAGATCTTCCACCGCGAGAGCAGCGACAAAGGGTTGCGTCGCGCCCCGCCTGGGCCTGGGACCCGGGGCATCATCCAGCGAAGGAGCTGCCAGTCGCCGCGGATCCAGCGGTGCTTTCGCTCGGTCCAGGTCAGGTAGCGTGAAGGGAAATCGTCGTAGACCTTGATGTCGGTGACCAGGCCCGCGCGGGCAAAGCCACCCTCGATCAGGTCGTGGGAGAGCAGCGCGTTGTCGGGGAAGCGACCCCGGGTGGCGCGCTCGAACGCCGCCACGTCGTAGATGCCTTTCCCCGCGAAGCTCCCCTCGTCGTAGAGGTCCTGGTACACGTCCGAGACGGCGGTGGTGTACGGGTCGACGCCGGGCTCTCCGGAGACGATGCTGGCGAAGAGGGTGCGGTTCGCGCTGGGAAGCGAGACGCCCACCCGAGGCTGCAGGATGGCGTAGCCGCGCACCACCCTCTCGCGGACCGGGTCATAGACCGCCCGGTTCAGCGGGTGCGCCAGCGCTCCGATCAGGGTGGGCGCGGTGTCGGGCGGGAGGAGGGTGTCGGCGTCGAGCGTGATGACGAAGCGGAGTGTCCGGAGCTGCCCGAGGTCGCCCACGGTGACGGCGAACGCGCTCCCATCGGCGCCGAGGACGAGCTCGTTGAACTGGGTCAGCTTTCCGCGCTTGCGCTCCCAGCCCATCCAGACTCCCTGGGCGGGATTCCACTGCCGGTTCCGGTGGAGCAGGTAGAAGGTGGTCTGCTGCCCGTCGCCGTAGCGCGCCTCGAGCTCGCTCACTCCAGCCTGCGCGGCGGCGACGATCTCCGCATCGCCCGGACAGGTCTCGGTCGGCGCGTCGGTGAAGTCGCTGAGAACGATGAACTTGAGGTTCGGGCCCCGGTTGGCCAGGAACTGCACCTCGAGGTTCTCCAGCGCGCGCTCGACCGCGCCGACGTTCGCGAAGAGCGTGGGCACCACCACGGCAGTCGCCAGCTCGGGTGGGACGGTCGCCGTCTCGAGGAAGTCGAGCTTGGGAAGGCGTCGTGGCGGCAGGAATTGCGTGACCAGCTGCTGAAGTGCCTGCAGGGCGAGCTCGTTCGAAGGGATGAGCCCGAGAAGAAGAATCGCCGGCCAGGCTTGCCGGGCGGCCGGGCCCGCGAGCCAGAGCAGGAGGCCGAGGCATATCGCCGTCCCGACGGCCATGCCGAGACCGAGCGCCAGACTCGGATGTCGGCGCACGCCGCGGCGAAAGCGCTCGGCGAGCGGTGGTCGGGCCTGGAGGAGGTGCTCCAGCTCGTCGAGGCCCTCGTCGACCAGGAACCATCCCACGTGTCGCCGGGGTGAGTCGGCGGCAGCCTCGGCGGAGAGCGCGACGGTCCGTGAGGCGACCGCGGTCTCGTCGGCGCGGGTGGACCGGGCGAGCTTCTCCACCACGTGGCGGTAGCTGTCCCGCGTCTCGAAGGTCATCCGCCGGTAGACCCCGGCTGGATCGGCCCGCAGCGCCGTCTCCAGACGGCTGTGACCCTCGACGAACGCCTGCCAGTCCAGGCCCCCGACGGTCCGCAGGCTGGTGATGCTGTTGGCCATGGTGACCTGGGTCAGTGCCAGGCGCTGGTTGGAGCGAGCGACCGCCTCCTCGGGGTCGAGGGCCTCGTCCTCGAGCCATGCCTCGACCCAGTCGGCGGCCCCGCGGGAGCCTTCCAAGCGGAGCTGCTGGTTGAGGCGGGAGACGAACTCGGAGGTGGCGGTCGGAAGGGAGCGGGAGAACGCGGTGACCTCTGCGGCCAGCGCCTCGTTCCCGGCCAGCTCGGCGGCGTGGAGGCGGACGGCCCAGGCGTCGGCTGCGGCGAACTGGTCGAGGCGCTGGACCGTGCGGAGGGTCATCCGGCGCACGCTCTCCACCAGGCCGAGCCGGAGCATGGCCGGAAGCGCCCACAGCTCGCCGATGTTGAGCGAGGTCACCTCCTGGAAGGCCGTCACGAAGCGGTCGATGACCTCCAGATCGAGTCGAGCCTCGGTGTGGGAGATGAGCGAGGTGGCCAGCTCGTAGACGCGCGGGTATCCGACGAGCGAGCCGCTCCCGAGGAGGGGGAGCTCACGGTAGTAACCGCGGGGCAGGTTCTGGCGGACCTCGGAGATGTGGTCCAGAACCACGTAGAAGTTGTCGAGCAGCCACTCGCCAGCGGGGCCGACCTCCCCTCCGGAGGAAGCCTGGGTGAGGCGAGCGTGAGCGTCGATGAGGATCCGGCGCGTGGCGTCGAGGCGCTCGAGCAGGGGTGTGCCGCGACCCGGTCGCAGAACCGTCTGCTGGGCCGCGGCGATCGCCCGGGCTCGCTCCGCCAGCGCCTCGGGACCGAGGAGCTCGCCTCCCAGCGGGCCGTGGAGCAGCTGCCTCGACGCTTCGGAGGAGCGAGAGACGCTTCGGAGCCAGCGACGGAATGGAGGGACGTGGCGCGAGGACCCCGAGCCGGACGCGCCAGAGAGGGGGTGTTGCATGAACTTCTCGAGAGCAGAGTCGCCAGGGCGTTCGGCAACAAGCGAATATCCCGGCCCGCTCGGCCGGCTGTCTGCTGGTCAGCGAACGCGCGCTGCGTGGTGGCTCAGAATGCCTCGCCCACGGCGAAGTAGAAGCTGACTCCTTCCTTGCTGAAGGCGACGTCCGCGCGGGCGTTGACGTGGTTGGCCTTCGCCACGGTGATCCGGGCGCCGACGCCGCCCGACGGGAGCAGGTCCTTGAAGTTCACGCTCCCCATGTCGGGCTGGACCTCGCCGACCCCGAAGAACGCCGCCGCGCCCAGCCAGGCGAGGACCTGCAGCCGGTACTCGGCCTGGGCCGCGAGCAGGACGTAGTCCTGGTACTCGCCGGCCTTGAAGCCACGGATGTCCGAGCCCTGCCCGAGGCGGGGAAGCGCGTAGAACGGGGCGTTGGTGGAGGCCAGGCTGACGACCTCCCGGAAGGCGAGCACCTGCCGCGGCGAGAGTCCCAGGTACTGGTTCCAGGCCAGCTTTCCGGCGACGTAGTCGAAGGAGTCGCCCAGAGACTTGAGATGGAGGTCGAGAGACAGCTCCATCAGCTGACCCCGGCGAGGGTAGAACTGGCTGTCGCGGGTGTCCCACTGGAACTTGATGCCCGGCGCGGAGAACCACGACACGAGCTCGTTGCCCGGAGGGACCAGCCCCTCCGGGAGCTGGAGCTGCGAGAGGTCCGCCGTGCTCTTCATCTTCATGAGGGTCCAGCGCGGCCCGAGGTAGAGGCCCGGCGCGATCCGGAACAGGCTCTCCAGGCGTCCACCGAACATCCTCTGCGTGAGGGGAACGAACTGACCGCGATCCGCGGCCTCGTTCCCGATCCCGTAGAAGTCCCAGTTGATGTGGCCGAGCATCAGGAACGCGGTCACCCGGTAGTGGTCCTCGGCCAGGTTCAGCTTCGAGATGGCCCCGAACGCCCAGCTCCCGTTCGTGCTGAACATCCCGAAGCCGCCGACCGTCGAGGGCGGCGACTTCGCGTCGGCCGGGAAGAGGTACGCGCCCATCGCGGTGAGCGAGAAGCCGAGGCTCGGGTTGTACCCGGGGATGGGAACCAGCATCCACTCCGCGGGCTTCTGCTTCGTGACCGGTGCTGCGGAGGGCGTCTCGACGTCGACCGGCGTGAGGCGAGAGACGCTGGTGCCCGGCGCCTCGACCGCGGTGAGGCCGTCGCTGGAGCGGTCGACGTAGTCGGAGACCGCGTTGTCGGGATAGCCGGTCGTCGGATCGCCCGTGTCGGGCTCCGCGGCAGTCGAGACCCGGGGTGCCAGCGCGAGCAGCGCGGCCGCGCAGGGTCCGATGCGCACACGAGCCCCCCTCGTCGGGCGGGCTGCGAGCTCCGTCATGCTCCCTCCCTCGAGCGCCGGAGATCCCGGACGCCACACGCCCCCGCGACGGTGAAATCGACCGGGCATCTTGCCAGTGGCCGAGCGCGGACCGCCAGCGTCGGTGGAGGGTCGGACCGGCGGGCGCCGGTCCGATCAGAAGCGCGCCTGGAGCCCGAGGTCGCCGCTGGCGGACGTTCCCGCGACCGGGGAGAGCGTGGCGTCGAGCGTCCCGCTGACGGCGTAGATCTGATTGTCGCCGGAGGCCCTCGTGGCGGTGACGCTGGTCAGGACCATCGTGTACGAGCCGCGCCTTGGCGCCGAGGTCCCGACGTTCGCCGTCCACGATGCGTCGCCGGAGGTGACGGTCATCCGCGTCGTCACGTCCGGGTTGTCGTCGGCATAGGTCCCGGCGATCGGCTCTCCCACGAAGCTGACGTTCACCGAGATCGCAGGGGCGTCGGCGGCCGGTGTGCGACCCACGATGATCTGCCCGGTGTCGTTCAGGCTCGACCAGACCGCCGCGCGCAGGGTGCACGGGTAGGTCCCCGCTGAGCCGCCGGACAGCGTCAGGCTGCACCCGGAGATCGGGGCATCGCCGGGCGCGCTCGACCCGTCGGTGCTCCCGCAGCCCAGGAGAGCCGTCAGGACCGACGCCCAGACGATCTTCGTCACCGCCCCTCCGTTCCCTGGCCCGCACCGGCCCGGAGTCGGTCGCGTTACCACGTGCCCGAAGCGGTCCGCCAGGGACGGCCCACCTCCGGCCGGAGGAAGGGAGGCCTCCCGGACGCGCTTCCGTGCCCCCGAGGTCGATCGACTCTGGCACGGGGGATCCCGGATCCGGACGGCGCGCCCGGCCGGCGCGGCGCAAGAGCGTGGCACGGTTCTCGCTCGGTCCGCCCCTCGTGCACGGTGTTGCAAGAGATCTGCGCTCGGCCCTCCGACAGCTGACGGCGGCCCCGGGGGTGAGCCTGGCCATCGTCCTCGCGCTCGCGCTGGGCATCGGCGGCAACGCCGCGCTGTTCGGCATCGTCGAGGCGCTCGAGCTGCGCCCCCTCCCGGTCCGAGATCCGGAGCGCCTGGTGACCATCGGGCTCCGTTCGCGCGTCCGTGCCGATCAGCTCCCGGGGCCGCTGAGCGTCCCCGATGCCGAGGAGATCGCGCGGAGCTCGCCGCACCTCGGCTCGCTCGCGCTGTACCGGAGGGAGACCTTCGGCTGGTCGCGCGGCGCCGAGAACCGGAGGGTCGCCGTGCTGCTCGCGAGCGCGGGGCTGTTCCGGACGCTCGGGTTGCCGCTGCAGCTGGGCCGCGAGCTCGCACCGTCCGAGGTCGGTCCCTCGCCCGGTCGTGTCGCGGTGATCAGCGACCGGTTCTGGCGTCACGCCCTCGGTGGGTCGGCGTCGGTGCTGGGGAGCACGCTCACGCTCGACGGGGACGTCTATCAGGTCGTGGGCGTCGCTGCGCCCGAGGCCGAGTTTCCGCTCTCCGAGACGCCCGCCGACGTGATCCTTCCGCTGGGGGTCACGCCGTTCACGCAGATGAACATGCAGCACCAGGGCGCGGACATCGTGCGGGCGGTCGGACGGCTCGCGCCGGGCGCGACGATCGCCGAGGCGCGGGCCGAGGTCCGTGGGACCTTCGATCGGATCATCGAGACCCATCCCAGCTCTGCCCCGGTCACTGCCGACGTGGTGCCGCTCCGGGCCTCGGTCCTCGGAGGATCCGAGCAGCTGCCGCTCCTCCTCCTCGGCGCGACCGGATGCGTGCTCCTCATCGCATGCGTGAACGTGGCAAACCTCCTGCTCGCCCGGGCCGTCCGGCGCCGGCGCGAGCTGGCCATCCGCGCGGCGCTGGGAGCCTCGCGCGGGCAGCTCCGCCGCCAGCTGCTGGTGGAGTCGCTGCTGCTCTCGACGCTCGCCGCCGGGGCGGCCGTGCTGATCTGCGTGGCGGTCCTCTCCGGGTCCGTTCCCCTCGGCCCGCGCGCCGGGTCCGTCGTCGCCGCCTACCGCGTGGACGCCGGGGTGGTCGCCTTCGCCGCGCTGCTCGCGCTGGTCTGCGGGATCGCCTGCGGGCTGCTGGCCGGAGCCTTTGCTCTTCCCGGCGAGGGCCAGGACTCACTCCAGGCGAGCGCTGCCGGCGGAGATCCGCTCCGGCACGAGCAGGTGCGGTCGACGCTGGTGGTGGTCGAGGTGGCGGTCTCGGTGGTCCTGCTGGTCGGCGCCGGGCTCCTCGGCCGGACGCTGTTCCATCTCGCGTCGGTCGATCCGGGGATGCGGATCCAGGGTCTGGTGGCCCAGGAGCTCGCGGTGCCCGACAGCACCCCGGATCCTCGGATGCGGCAGCTGCTCACCACTGCGCTGGAGCGCGTCTCCGCGATTCCCGGGGTCGAGGCCGCGGGAGCGATCTGGCCCTCACCCTTCGGCAGCCGGACGATGACCACCGCTGCACGGACCTCGGACCTGGGTGACCTCTGGCCGGAGACGGTCGATTTCCGGCTGGTGGCTCCGGGAACGTTTCGGGTGCTCGCGGTGCCGGTCCTCGTCGGAAGGGAGTTCGAGACGACCGACGGACCGGATCGCCCGCCGGTCATCGTGGTGAACGAGGCGCTCGCGCGGCGGCTCTGGCCGGACCAGGATCCGATCGGCAAGCAGCTCGCGGTCGGGCTCCAGGATCACGAGCTGCGCACCGTGGTCGGCGTCGTGGGGAACGTCCGTCAGTCTCTGGAGACGCCCGCCCGGCCCGAGGCCTACGTGTCGATGCTCCAGGTCATCGACTCCAAGCTGGACCTGGTCGTGCGTGCCCGCGCCATCGACCCACCCCTGCTCGCGTCCCTGGGGCCGAGCCTGCAGGGCCTCGATTCGCGGCTCCTCGTCTCCAGCCCGGTGCCCTTCAGCACCCGGGTCCACGACGCGCTCAAGCAGCAGCGGCTCGCGGCCGCCGCGTCTCTCGGGTTCGCTGGCGTCGCGGTGTTCCTCGCGGCGCTGGGGATCGGCGGGGTGCTCTCGCAGCTGGTGACCCAGCGCAGCCGCGAGCTGGGCATCCGGATGGCGCTCGGGGCGCGGGGCAGGGACGTGGCGGGGCAGGTCCTCGCCCGCGGGCTGCGGCTGGTCGGGCTCGGGCTCGTCCTGGGGGCAGGGGTCACGCTCGGGGTCGGCCCGGTGCTGCGGAGATTCCTGTCCGGCGTGGGCACGCTCGACGGGTGGAGCTATGCCGGCGCGACGGGGATGCTGCTCACCGTCGCCGCCGCCGCGAGCTGGTTGCCCGCGCGCCGGGCGAGCCGCGTGGATCCGGCCGAGGTGATGCGCGCCGAGTAGCGTCCGGCGCTCACCGCGCCTGGAGCGCAGCCTTCACGGCCGCCTCCGGCTTCACCTCGCCCCATCCCTGCCGCTCCAGCTCGATGCCAGGGACCCGCTGCGCGGTCAGCATCAGGATGCGCTTCACCTCGCCCGGAGAGAGGGCGGGATTGGCCTCCAGCATCTGGGCCACGATCGAGGTCACGATCGGGGCGGCGAAGCTCGTCCCGTCCACCTTCTTGTAGTGCTCGTCGATGACCAGCCCGTCGCGCAGCCCCGCGGCAACGACCTGGCGGATGAGGTAGGGCTGCTTCCCCTCGAGAGCGTCCAGCGGTCCGAACACGCCGTGGTTCTCCGCGAGGATCTGCGTCAGATCCGAGTCCGGCGCTTCGTCGAGGCGGGTCAGGAGCTCGGCCTCCCTGGCGGTGGGAGTTCCGGGCAGGATCGGCGCGGGCAGGAAGTCCGCCAGGGTGACGACCTCGGGCTTCTGGATCCCGTCCACCGTCGGTCCGAACGAGGAGCGATAGGGCAGGAGCCGCCCCAGCGCTGGATCTCCGAAGTCGTTCAGCCCCCCGACCGAGATGACCGCAGGGGTGCTGGCCGGGGGGAGCACGTAGCCCGGGCGCTCGCCGTGGTTTCCCACCGCGCACACCACCACGATGCCCTCGCGCACCGCGTGCTCCGCCGTCTGTGACAACCCGTCGATGAGGTAGCTCGCCTCGTGGTCTCCGCCAGCGGAGATGTTCAGCACGCGGATGCCGTGGCGTTCGCGGTTCTCCAGCACCCAGTCGATTCCGCGAGCGAGGTCGTCGTGCTTGATCCGCGCCGCGTTGCCGCACTTCACCAGCACCAGGCCAATGTCCGGCGCAAGCGAGCGGTAGCGTCCCGCGGAGAGCGCGCCGTTCCCACCCGCCACCACACTGGACATCATCCCGTGCCAGCTCGATACGTCAGGCTCCGACAGCGCCTCCGCGCCCGAGCGCCCACCGACCAGATCGACGTATTCCCGGATGCGGTTCTGGGGCTGGGTCAGGTCCGGATGGGCGTAGAAGCCAGAGTCCAGAAACGCGACGACCACCCCGCGACCGGTGAAGCGCCCGTCGGTTTCCAGCCTCTCGGCGACGGGGAGGGGGGCCTCGGTCCGTGCCAGCTCCTCGGCTGTCTCCTCGGGCACGGGATGAGTCGTGCTCAGGCGTTCCTCCAGGATTTCGAATCGACCCGGGTGCCGAGTGTCACCGTCGGTGCCATACTTCCACATTCTGCCCATGGAACGCCTTCACGTCAGCCTGGTGGACATGAACAACGGAGTCGCCAACGAGGCGATCCGCTGCTTCCGCCGGCTGCTCACGGCCTTCGTCGGCCGTGTTCGCGCGGCCAACCCGAGGCTGACGGTCCACCTGGAGCACGTGCAGCCCCGGAACCTCGGGGAGCTCCCCACGCACGACGTGGATCTCTTCCTCTCCACCGGCGGACCCGGCTCACCGCACGACGGATGGGACGAGCGCTGGTGCACCGGGTACCGGACGTTTCTCGACTGGATGATGGACGCCGCGGTCCGGCGCCCCGAGGCGCCTCCGGCGGGCTTCCTCATCTGCCACTCGTACGAGATCGCGGTCCAGCACTTCCGCTTCGCTCAGATGCGCCCGCGACGCGATCTGAAGTTCGCGATCTTCCCGGCCTACGTCACCCCCGAGGGACGGCGGGCTCCCTTCCTCGCCCCGTTCCGGGACCGGCTGTTCATCTGGGAGCACCGCCAGTGGCAGGCGGTCGAGCTCGATGCCCGGCGGATGGCGGAGCACGGCGGGGCTCTCCTCGCGACCGAGAGCCGGCCGGGCCGCACCGACAAGGGCGAGGCGCTGCTCTCCTTCCGCTTCGGCCCCGGCCTCGACGGCACCCAGTTCCATCCCGAGGCGGACCGGGCCGGAGTGCTGGCCTGGATCGACCGTCCGGAGCACGCCGCGGCCCTCCAGGATGCCTACGGCCGGTCGCTCTACGACCGGATGATGCGCACGCTGGCGGACCCGACGCGGCTGGCCCGGACGTTCGCGCTGCTCATCCCCGGGTGGCTGACCGAGCGCTTCAACCGCCTCGCCGCGGTGCGCGGGCTGCAGCCGATTCCACCCCCGGTGCAGAGCATGGAGGAGTTCGAGGAGCGGGCACTCGCTTCCTGAGCGCCCCGGTTGCTACCTTCCGGCGCAGGGAGGGAATGGCCATGCCGGAGCGGGTCGGAATCCTCGTCGGGCAGGAGCAGAGCTTCCCCGAGGCGTTCATCGCCAGGGTCAACGCGCATCCTGGCATCCAGGCGGAGTACGCCAAGGTCGGCGGGACGCCGGAGCGCTACGAGTCTCGCTACCGGGTCCTCATCGACCGGATCAGCCAGGAAGTGCCGTTCTACCGGTTCCATCTCAAGGCTGCCTCGCTGGCCGGCACCTACGTCATCAACGACCCGTTCTGGTGGAGCGCCGACGAGAAGTTCTTCGGCTACTCCCTCGCCTCGCGCATCGGGGTCACTGTTCCGCGCACCGTGCTGCTCCCGTCGAAGGCGTACATCCCGGCCATCGATCCACAGCGCAGCCTCCGCAACCTCGAGTACCCGCTCGACTGGGAGGCCATCGCCCGGTACGTGGGCTTCCCCGCCATCCTGAAGCCGGCGGACGGCGGCGGCTGGAAGAACGTGAGCCGGGCGAACGACATGCGGGAGCTTCTCGCGGCCTACGACGAGAGCGGTCAGCTGGTGATGACCCTGCAGCAGTTCATCGACTTCGACGAGTACGTGCGCTGCATCTGCGTGGGCAAGGAGTTCATCCTGCCCATCCGCTACGACCCCCGGCGCCGCTGCTATCTCGATCAGGAGGGCTACCTCAGCCAGGCCCTGGAGACCCAGGTGCTGGATGGCGCCTGGGCGCTGAACCACGCGCTCGGCTACGACATGAACTCGGTGGAATTCGCGATCAAGGACGGCATGGCGTACGCCATCGACTTCACCAATCCCGCCCCGGACATGGACGTGCACTCCATCCTGCCCAAGCATTTCACGATGGTGGTGGAGGCCATGGCCAAGCTGGCGGTGGACTGCGTGAAGGAGGGCCGCCAGAACCACGACGGTTTCCCCTTCCGCCAGTACATGGACACGCCACTCCGTCGGCCCCCGGGACACGGGGAGGGATTCGCCGCCCGCCGCACCGGCTGAGTCAGTCAGGCAGTGGGCGCCAGAGGCCGACGCTGGCGCCGACCCAGTCCAGGCCCTTGTTCTGATCGACGCCGAGCATCTTCCCGCGGGAGAGCCGGACCAGGTGGATGATGGGCTCGAGCGTCACCGCGGACGGCGGCCGCACCATCATCACCCGCACCTCGGCCTTCACTTCGAGGTTGTCCGGGGTCCGGATGGCCGGCGCGTAGGTGATCTTTTCTTGAAGCAGCCATCCGCCTCGCTGCTCCCGGGGGATGTGCTCGAGGTCCAGGGGCCGGACGTCGATGACCACTCCGCTCCCGGCGAAGGAGAACAGCGGCTTGAGGACGTAGCCCGAGAGATCCTCGGGAGGGGAGTCGAGGTCCGAGAGGAACCGCGCTCGTGGCACCGCTGGATGGTTCAGGTGGGGAAGCGACGCCTTGCTCCAGACCCAGTACCAGTTGGGGTGGCTGCACCAGGTGAGGTCGAGGTCGTCGGACCAGGCGAAGGGAAGCTGGTAGCGCTTCTTCTCCAGCTCGTCGAAGACCATCCGGTTGTAGATGCGTCGCACCTGGACCTGCCGTCCGTCGGGCGTCCGGCGGAAGAGGCGTGGTCCCTCCTTGATCAGATCGGTGGGGCACACCGCGTCCACACCGAAGAGCTGCCGGGTGGCGACGAAGTCCGGCCGGGTCTTCTGCTGCTTCGGCTCGAAGTCCACCAGCACCACCGACTCGGGGTCCTCGCCGCCGAGGATGGTGTCCCCCAGAAGCCGGCGCGCCCGGGCATCGGGCACCACGCAGCAGCTCCAGGGTCCCTCGAGCCCGGGCGCGGACTGCAACACGTCGGTCCAGGCCCGGGCGAAGGCGATCATCATCGCGTAGCCGGAGGGGAAGGCCTGCAGCTCCACGACCTTTCCCTCGAGACCTCCGCCCGGTGCCGGGGTGATGGCGAAGTCCACCTGCACGCAGCTGGGGAGCGGGTCCATCCGCGGGGCGCGGTAGTGGTCGGGAATGGCCTTGCTCAGCTCCGCGACCAGCGCCGGACGGGAGAGCTGGGCGACGATCTCGGCCGCGCTCCGGTCGAGGGAGTCCCTGAGGGCGGGGGAGAGGAAGAACGGGGTCTCGGCGAGGCGGAAGGGAACCTCGCCGAGCATCGACTCGACGCGCTCGACGTACCGGCGGTGGAGAGCCGGGGTCCAGGCTCGATTGAAGGCGGCGCGCGGTCCGGGATCCATCGAGGCGCCGTCCTCACCAGCCCACGCGCTCGGCGAGCGCATAGGGCAGCATCTTTCGCCAGGTGGGCCAGTCGTGGGGCATGTCGTGGCCCCAGAGATCCAGCTGGTGCGGGATACCCTTGCTCCCGAGGACACTGGCCAGCTGTCGCGAGTACTCCGGCCGCTCCCACGCGCCCTGGCCGCAGCCGATGTAGATCGCGCTGTGGTGGAGCAACGTGAGATTTTGGCCGTCGAGCCCCGGAAGGTACGAGGTCGGGTTGTTGAAGAAGACGTCGTCGTTCCCGAAGCCGAAGAGGTAACTCGGCCCCAGGTCGTAGAACCCGCTCATCGCCACCAGGGTGTCGAAGAGGTCGGGCCGGCGGAAGACTGCGTTCGCGGCGTGAAAGGCGCCGAAGCTCGCTCCGGTTGCGCCGATCCTCGCCGAGTCGTTCTGGAGCACCTTCCGGATGTGAGGGACCACTTCCTCCTCCACGTAGCCGGAGAAGAGCGCCTGGCGTCGTGCCTTCTCCGGGAGCGGCACCCCGTCCGCCATCCAGGCGTGACGGTTGATGCTGTCGATGCCGAAGACGGTGATCCGCCCGTCGAAGATCAGCGGCTCGAGCGCCTTGATGAGCCACATCCGCTCGGCCTCGAGGAAGTCACCGGCGGCGGTGGGGAAGAGGAGGAGGGCGCGGCCCCAGGTGCCGTAGCGGACGATGGGCATGTCGATGCCCAGCCGCGGGCTGTGCCAGCCGAAGACCTCCCGCCGGATCCCCGGGTCCACGTAGGTCACGGACGTCCCTCCCCGCCCTGAGACACCGGCGGATGGCCGATCAGCGACTCCCGGTTCAGCATCTCCAGGGTATGGCGGTAGAGGGCCTCGGCGTCCTCGCGGGAGTTACCGATCGCCGTCAACCCGACCTTCCCGTGCTCGGAGAGCGCCCCGAGCATGTGGAAGAGCACGCCCCGCCCGGTGGCCTGGTTGTAGTGGAGCCGGTGCAGGGTGACGATGTCGAACAGCTCCTCCGGGGTGAGGCCCCGGTAGGTCGCGGCGCTGAGGTTGTCGGTGGAGCGGTAGAACTTCGGAAGCCCCTCGGGGGTGCGGAACAGCCCGTCGCCTCGCTGGAGCTCGCCTCCGTCGATCAGGAAGCGGAGCGCGAGGAAGGGGTGGGTGGTCCCTCCCATCCGGAGGTTGATCTCCAGGGCGTGGAGGTCCCACGGGGCATCGGCCGCGGCCCGGCTGGCGAGGAAGTCCACCCCGAACCGGCTCACCACGCCCTTGCTGGCGAGCACCGTCCCGACGCGCATCGCCGCGTCCTGCACCGCAGTCCGGTAGGCGCTCGCCGCCGGGAACCGGCATCCCAGGTAGACCTGTCCGCTGGAGCCTCCAAGGACCTGGTCGTGGGTGGAGATGAGGAGCGTCTCGCCCGAGGGGCTCGCCCGGAGCTGGGCGCTGGGCGAGGTGGTCTCCGGAGCCTGGATGAACTCCTCCACGACCCCTCCCATCTTGGAGAGCTTTGCCAGGAAGGCGTCGCTCTTCTGGGTGGGGAGCGACAGGCGCATCCCGTGCAGCGCACGCCGGAGCGCGTCAGCGTCCGCCGTGTCTGGAAAATCCACCAACGCATTCCCCTCGCCGGAGAAGCCCTCGTTGAGCTTCACCACCGCCCGCCGGAGACCCGGGCGGAGACGCCGCAGCTCCGCCAGCGCTCGCTCCACGTCCTGCTCCGAGTGGAGATCCTCGAAGCCGGAAGGCATCGGCACCCCGGCCTCGCGGAAGACCTTCCGGCTCCCGGACTTCGTCCCCAGCGCCGAAAGTCCGGGATCCAGGCCGTTCATCGGGATGTCGAGGAGCACCGCGAGCTGTCGCTCCAGCGGCGTGCCGTTGAAGACGGTCAGGTAAGCGCGTTTTGGATCGGCGATGGAGGCGCGGATCCGCTGGATGAGACGCGGCCGCTCGAGGATCTTCTCGGTCAGGGGCCGCGGGGTGCCGTCGTGGGTTGCGAGCATCGTGAGCCGCGTTCGGGCGTGGCTCGCCGGAACCCCGGCCAGGAACTGGAGGTAGTACTCGAGCACCATCGGGTGCACCGGCTGCGAGGTCACGTAGACCATGCGCGCGCGCGGGTTGCGGAGCCGGATGAGAAGGAAGAGCAGGCGCTCGTCGTAGAAGGTCGCCCCGGGGATCTTCTCCAGCTCTTCCCGATCCAGGGTCATCGAGGGCACGACGACCGAGGTGTAGGGCTCTTCCTCCACCGAGTGGATGGCGTTCCAGAGCGGCGCCAGCCGGGGCTTGAGGGCCTCGAAGCCGGCGATCTCCTGCGCCTCGGTCAACTCCCAGCCGAACGGGGGCCGCGGGAACACGCACCGAGCCTCGCCGATCTCCACGCACCCGTCGATGCTCTCGGAATGCGCTCCGTCTGGCACGAGCAGGCAGCCGGGCCGGATTTGACCCCCAGGGACGGGCGCAGCGCGGGAGAGGGGGAACGCGCCCCTTTCCCCTCAGCGCGGGGGCTCCTCCTGCTTCGCCTCGCTCGCCGGCACGGCCTGCGCTGCTTGCCGCGCGGTGATGGCCTGGAGGAGCTGGTTGACGTTGAGCGTCTGCAACCCCACCGCCGACTTCCCGCCGGGGAGGAAGACCAGGTCCTTCCCCGTGAGCGCCTCGGCGATCTTCAGCTTCACCAGCGCCGTCCCTCCGCTGCCGGCGAGCGCCTCGTTCTGCTTTCGGACGCCCTGGGCACGGGCCTTCTTCTCCGCCACCAGCGCCTCGGCCTGCTTCTGGTTCTGGAAGAGCTGGGCGTCGGCGGAGAGCTTCGCCGTGTCGAGCGAGCCCTGGGCCGCGGCGAGCGTCTGGTTCACGCTGCCCTTGGCCTTCTGCAGCTCGCTCTTCATCTGCTCGCCGGCGGCGCGGGCCTCGCTTCGCATCCGCTCGCTGTTCTGCTCGGCGAGCTTCTTGTCCCGGATGACCTTCTCGTATTCCGGATTGAAGTGGTGCTCGCCGAGGATGACCTGCCGCACCATCACTCCCTCGGGCTCGAGCACCGCGGCCAGCCGGTCGCGCGCCTCCGCCGCCTTCGCGAAGCGCTTCTCGGAGACGTAGAACTCCTCCGAGCGGAGCGAGTTGAGGACGTCGCGCACGACGCTCCGGCACGCCGGTCGGACCAGCTTCTCCTTCACCTGGTCGGTGCTGTCGCCGACCTTGTTGAGGAGGTAGGGCGCGCGCTTGGGGTCCACGGCCCAGGCGACCGTCACGTCGACCCGGATGTCGTTGCCGTCGATCGTCTTGAAGAAGAGGTCGTCCTCGTGGTTCCGGTCTCCGCCCTTCTTCACGTCCCGGACCATGCTCAGGTTCTGCAGCGAGACGTCGAAGGTGTGCCAGTCGGTGAAGAAGACGGGGAAGAGGTACGTCGCTCCGGGCGCGTAGACCTCGTCCTGGACGCCAGCCTTGCCGAGCAGGCCGCCCAGGGTGGCGCGCCGGGTGAGGACGCCCACCTCGGTGCTGTGGGTGTTGTGGCAGGTGCAGCCGGTGAGGGGGAGGGCCAGGAGGAGCAGCCAGAGCAACGGTCTCATGGGCCCCCCTTCACGTCGAAACGCTTCAGCGCCGAGCGGAGGTCCAGCGGGTTGACGCCGTTCTCACCGTCGGTGGGAACCACGATGATCTTCGTCCCCCGCAGCACCTCCGCCATGCGCAGGCCCACGAGGTTCTCGGCGCCCACGCCCCGCAGCGCCTCGTTCTCCAGCCGGGTGCCCTCCGCCTCGGCCAGGGACACGGCGAGGTTTCCGGCCGCCCGCTGCCGGCGGGAGTACAGGTCGGCCTCGGCGTCCAGCTTCTTCTTCTCCGCCTCGCCGCGGGCGAGCTCGACCCGGATCGCGGCCTGGCCGAGGGCGAGCACCCGGTCCCGCTCCGCGGTGGCCCCCGCGAGCTCGGCCTCGGCGATGTTCTTGAAGACCGTCTGGTCCTGGATCTTCCGCTGCTCGATCGCCGCCTGGTAGCGGGCGTCGTACTCGTAGCGGCGGAGGAAGATGTGGGTCACCCGGACGCCGTTGGGAACGAGCTCGGCGTTCAGCTCCTCCCGAGCGCTCCGGGCGCGGATCTCGCGCTTGTGCACGTCGTAGAACTCCTCGGCGTCCAGCTCTCCGAGTCGCTTGCGGAGGATCTGCTCGGTGCGCGGGATGACCAGCGCGTCCTCGTAGAGCTTCCCCGGGCCGATGGTGGTCAGGACCTTGTACGGGTCCTCGATGCGGTACAGGACCGAGACGTCGACCGTGACCGTGTAGCCCTCGGAGGTCTGGATGTTGATCGCCGGGGTGACCCGCTTGTCGTCCTTGGGCCGCTCCTTCGGGTCGCTGGTGAGGTCGAGCGACTGGATGTCGGTGGGGAAGACGTGGAGCCGCTCCGTGCCCGGACTCACAAAGTGGAGGCCAGGATAGTAGACCTCGGGGAGGATTCCCTTGTGCCTGCCGACGGTGACCTGCTTCACCGCGAACTCGTTCGGCCGCACGTAGACCGTGCACACGCCCCAGGCGATGAGGACGAACAGGGCGAGCGCGAGGAGGAGGTAGAGCCGCCGGGGCGCCTGGCGGAAGACTTGCCGTCCCATGCCGCGGAGGTCGAAGCGCCTCCGCGGAATGTCGGAGGATGACTGCATCGGCCGCACGTTCATCCCTTCTGCCGGACCGAGGCACGGGGCGCGGGGAGGGCGCTCGTGTCTGGCTCGGGCGAGGACAGCGGTTGGTAGAGCTCGAGCTTGGCCTCGGCGTCCTGCAGGTCCTGGACGATGGCCTGCAACGCGCGGCGATGGCGGCGCCTGAGCATCGCGATCTGCGCGTCGGGGATGAAGGGGCAGAGGAGCAGCATCGCGAGCGCGAGCAGATCCCAGCTGGTCGGAATGGGGATGAAGGGCGCCTTGACCAGGAAGACGCCGAGGGCGAAGCCGCCCAGTCCCCAGACGATGCGGGACACCAGATCACCGCCCCGCCAGATCCCGAACCCGCGCTGCTCGAGGTCGGTCTGGCGCTTCGCCTCGACCAGGTAGCGGGGGAGGGCGATCTCCTGGATCTTCTCCTCGACCCGGGCGAACCAGGCCGGATCGTCGAAGGACTCGAGGAAGCTCCTCCGGACGTCCTCCAGCTCGGTCTCGAATGCTCGCCGGAGCTGCTCCTCCACCTGGGGCGACCACGGGCCCAGGCCGGGACGTCGCCGCTCCGCAGCGGCGATCAGCACCCCGGAGAGGAAGGGGAGCCGGAAGCGATCCGGGTACATGAGCGAGCGTCACGGTAGCACCACGGCGGTCGGCGTGCCTCACCGTCGACGAAGAGTGCTTGCCAGCACTCGATCGACCAGAGCGACCACTGGACGCGTGGTGGAGCACGAGTCCGGAACGTGGACCGTGATGCCCGAGGCGCGCTGAGCTCTTCACCTCCGGCTGGCCCGGCAGTACGGTGCGACCCCTGCAGACGCCCGGAAGCACTGTCCGTCTGGGAGGCCGTTCTCATGCCGTTCATGTTCTCCTGCTCCGACATCGACCAAGACTGCCCGGCAAACTTCGTCAGCGACAGCGACATCGAGCTGCTGGATCAGATCCACCAACACGTCGCCGAGGAGCATCCGGAGCTGCCGAAGACCAAGGCGACCACCGACCAGATCAAGCAGGCGATCAAGCCCGCGACCAAGCCGAAGGTCTGATCGCCTCGGGGGGCCTCAGCCCTGGGGCGGCCGCTCCATCGCGAGGGCCTCCACCACCCGGCACCCGGGCAGACGGCGGAACACCTCGGGGTCGACCCGGATCTTCGAGGACCGGCTCCCGCCGCCCACGACCACCGTGGGCCGCTCGAGCACCCGAGCGTCGACGTAGAGGGGGATTCCGTCCGGGATCGCGAACGGCGTGACGCCGCCGATCACCATCCCGGTCCGCTCTGCCGTCTCCTCGGCCGAGGCGAAGGACAGCTTCTTCACCCCGAGCAGGTCGGCGACGGCGTGGTTCACGTCCAGCCGGGTGGTGGCCAGCACCACGCAGAGCGCGTAGACCTTGGGCTCGCGCCGGCTGGCCACCAGGATGGCGTTGGCCGAGTCGGTGGGGTCGATGCCGTACCGCTCGCAGAACGCGGCGGTGTCGGCGAACGCCGGGTCGCAGGCCATCACCTCGTAGCGCGCCCTTGCGGCGTCCAGGGCCGCCTGGACCGAGGCCTCGAGACGGGCGGTGTCCGGAGGGGGAGGGGTGGAGGTCATCGTCACCCTGTCTAGTGGCCGGGGCCTCCTCCGTCGACTCCGATGACGGCGCCCGTTGTGCCGCCGGCTGCCCGTGCTAGGACCGGTCGGCTCCACATGCCCAGCTCCCTGTTGCGCCGGAAGGATGTCGACGCTTGCCAGGAGGACGCGGAGCGATCCGAGCACCGGCTGAAGCGGTCACTGGGTGTGTTCAACCTCACGGCTCTGGGCATCGGAGCGGTGATCGGCGCGGGCATCTTCAGCGCCATCGGGACCGCCGCATCCGGAGGCGCCAACCACGTCGCGGCCGGTCCCGCCCTCGTCGTGTCGTACGTGCTGGTGGCCCTGGCGTGCGGCTTCGCGGCCCTCTGCTACGCGGAGATGGCGGCGATGGTGCCGGTGGCAGGGAGCGCGTACACCTACGCGTACGTCACGCTGGGCGAGTTCGTGGCCTGGATCATCGGCTGGGATCTCATCCTCGAGTACGCGGTGGGGAACGTCGCGGTGGCGGTGAGCTGGGCGGACTACTTCAAGTCGTTGCTGGCGGGGCTGGGGCTGCACCTGCCGGCCTGGCTGTCGACCACCATCGACCACGCGCAGCAGACGCCGGGTCTGCTCGAGTCGGCTCCGCATCTCTTCGGCATCCCCATCGTCCTCAACCTGCCGGCGGGCCTCATCATCGCGCTGCTCACGGTGCTCCTGGTCATCGGCATCCAGGAGAGCGCCCGGGTGAACACGGCGATGGTGGTGCTCAAGCTGGTGATGGTGGCGGGGTTCATCGGGGTGGGCACCTTCTACATCGCGCCGGAGCACTGGACGCCCTTCGCCCCCAACGGGCTGAACGGAGTCCTGAGCGGCGCCTCGCTCATCTTCTTCGCGTACATCGGGTTCGACGCGGTCTCGACCACGGCCGAGGAGGCTCGCAACCCGCAGCGAGACATCCCTCGGGCGATGATCGCCACCCTGGGGATCTGCACGGTCCTCTACGCGGCGGTCACCCTGGTGCTGACCGGAATGGTGGGCTGGAAGGACCTGGGGGTGGGGGATCCGCTGGCCAAGGCGCTCCAGGGCGCGGGGCTTCAAGCGCTCGCGGGCATCCTCTCCTTCGGTGCCGTGATCGCGATGACCGCGGTGCTCCTGGTCTTCCAGCTCGGACAGCCGCGCATCTTCATGGTGATGGCACGCGACGGGTTGCTGCCCGCCTGGGCGGCGAAGGTGCATCCGCGATTCCGCACGCCCTACGTCACGACCATCCTGACCGGGATCGCGGTCGGCGTCCCGGCGATGTTCGTGGACATCAACGAGGCCATCGAGTTCACCAACATCGGGACGCTGTTCGCCTTCATCCTGGTGTCGGTGGGAGTCATCGTGTTGCGGCGGACGGATCCGGGGCGCCACCGGCCCTTCCGCTGCCCCGGGGTGCCGTGGCTGCCCCTTCTGTCGATCATCGGCTGCGGGGTGCTGATGGTGTACCTGCCGTTCATCACCTGGATGCGCTTCGTGGTGTGGCAGGCGGTGGGGGTTGCCCTGTACTTCCTGTACGGCCGGCGCCATAGCCGGTTGGCGGCACAGGGAGCGGAGGACACCGCGTGGACGCACACTACGAACAGGTGATGGCGGCTCGAGAGCGCCTGGGTGAAGGCCCGCCGCGGGCGTACTTCGCCTACTCCACGGTGCTCGACCCGGCGGCGTTCGAGGAGTGGAGACACCAGCACGGCTACGACTTCTTCCAGCTGCCGCCGGGCGTCCGGGCCGAGGGCATGGATCTGGGGCTGGTCTACGACTTCCCCTCGCGCTGGTGGGGCGGTCGGGTGGCGGGCCTGGAGGACAGGGCCGGGGTGGTGGTGCACGGGCTGCTGTTCGAGATCGCGCCCAGGGACTGGCCGATCATCCAGCACAAGGAAGGGGCGATCACCCGGATGTGCGTCGAGCGGGAGGTCCGGGTGCGGACGCCCGCGGGCGAGCAGGTGGCGACGGCATTCACGACCGCCCCGGAGCGAAAGAGCCTCGAGGGGGCGGTGAGTCCGCGGTTCGTGGAGGCGTTGATGCGCGGGGCGCGGGCGGCGGGGCTGCCGGATGCGTGGGTCTCTTCGCTGGGTGGAGCGCGCTGAGAGTGGCGCGAGGACGGGTTCCGGATCTGCCCTGAGGGGACGCGGCGGCTCCGAGGTCCTTTCCGAGGGAGGGTTCCCCGGGCGAGGCCCCAAAGGCCCGTCCGGAGCGTTCCATCCGGTTTCCCATCCGTGGTTGGGGGGCCAATTCGGAACGCTTGCTCGACCGCATGCTTCCGCCAGCGGACGCCGCAGGCGCGGATGACCCCGCAGTCCGTCGGTGCGCCGCCGCCTCATCGCGGCACGACCTGCTCGAGTGAGGGACCGCCCTGAACACGTGAGGGAGCGCTCGAGCGACCATTCCAAAACGACCCTGAAACGGCTGATGGGAAACCGGATGGAACGGCCCGGAGGGGTCCGCGGGCCTTCGCCTCCGAGGAACCGCGACAAAAACGATTCGCGATCCGCGCAAGGGAAACCCGATGGAACGGTTCGTCTCGTCACGCGAGGACGGCCAACCAGACGAGCGTTCCAAGATGTTTCGGGAAACACCTCGAGGCGCACCGCGCGGCAGTTCGAGGGGTGTGGGCGGGGGGTGAGCGACGCATCGCGAGCCCGCCTCTCACCGACTGAGACAGGCCGGTGGGTGACCGATCCGGACAGCTCGTCGCCGTCCCGTCGTGACTCGGCAGCCCGATCGATCTGATCCCGCGCATCCCCGGAGCGCGCGACATCTCGCAGGCCGCGCGACGACGCCCGCGGAGTCCCGGACGCACGGCCACCGCGTCCCCTCGAGGCAGACTCACCCGCGGATCCGTCCCCGCCGAGCTCACCGTATCGCAGCCCGCAGACGCACCACGCCTCTGCCATTCACGACTCCTGGAGCATGCGGTCGCGTGCCCTCCCGCTCCTCTGCCGAGGTCTTTGACGCGGTGTTACACAGTGCCCACGCCGTTCGGCTCGCCGTTTGACGTCCCGCTCTGGTGGTTAGGGTGCCGCGCCGATGCGGACCCTCACCTCGATCCTGTTCGTCCTCCTCGCCGGATGCTCCGGTGGCGTCGCCCTGACCGACGCGACCGCGCCCGTCTCTCCCGGCCCGAACGGAGGACGCTCCGGGCCCGATCCCCGCGATGGGGGTCCCGCGACCGCGGACGCCGGAACTCTGCCCGGACAACCCGATGCAGGATCCGACGCGGGGACCGTCCCGCCGGGCGATCCACCGCCTCCGGCCCCTCCACCGCCACCGCCTCCGGCCCCTCCACCGCTGGCCCCCATCTTCCCGGCCGACAGCCCGTGGAACACCCGCATCGACGGCGATCCGGTGGACCCGAACTCCGATGCGTACATCGCCGACATGGGCGCGGACGACCCGCTCACCGCCGCCTGGGACGCGGACGGCAACGGCATCCCCTACGCCGAGGTGGGCAGCGACCAGTCCATGGTCCACGTCTCCTACTGGGGCTACCCGAACGAGAGCGACCCCGGTCCGTTCCCCATCCCCTGGGACGCCCAGCCCGACCCCTCCCTCGACCACCACGTCATCGTCGTCGACCGCGAGCGGGGCTTCCTCTACGAGCTCTTCCAGGGGTCACGGAACTCCGATGGCTCCTGGGACGCTTCCAACGGCGCGAAGTGGGACCTCTGGTCCAACGACTCCCGGCCCCTCCGCTGGACCTCCGCCGACGCCGCCGGCCTCCCCATCTTCCCGGGCCTGGTCCGCTGGAACGAGGTCGACTCGGGGTACATCGCCCACGCCCTCCGGTTCGTGGTGGGCCACAGCCAGAAGGGGTTCGTCTGGCCCGCGACCCATGCCGCCGGAACGTGCGCGATGGGCTCGAATTGCCCCCCGATGGGGCTGCGCGTCCGGCTGAAGAGCGACGTCGACATCTCCGGTTTCAGCTGGCGGATGCAGGTCATCCTCCGGGCGCTCAAGCAGTACGGGATGTTCGTCGCCGACAATGGCGGCGGCACGAGCTTCTGGCTCTCCGGGGCACCCGACTCTCGCTTCTCCAACGCGGAGACCCGGTCCCTCCGGGCCATCACCGGACGCGACTTCGAGGTGGTGAAGCACGGGCCGATCAGCCCCCAATGACCGCGTCAGGCCAGCCGAACCCCACCTCGGGGTAGAGCGCGTCCGCGATACGGAGAAGCCGCGTGTCCAGCCGGCGCGCCCCCAGCGACTGGTAGAAGCCGTGCGCCCGGGTGTTCGCCTCCAGCGCCCAGACCAGCACCGGCGTGAGCCGCTTGGCCGCCAGCCAGTCCATCGCCGCCTGCACCAGGGCCGTCCCGTGGCCGCGGCCCTGCTCGGCCGGATGGATGTAGATCGCCTCCACCTCGCCGCGGTACCCGCCCGGGTCGCCGCGGGATGGCCCCGAGGTGCAGAAGCCCACGATGCCCGGCCCATCATCGACCACGTGGGTCACCCGGCGGCGGTCCGCCACCACCGCGCGCCAGCTCTCCGCACTCCGCTCCACGTCGAGCCCGTCGAGGAACGAGTCGGGCAGGATGCCCCGGTAGGTCTGCTGCCAGGTGAGCACCTGGACCCGGGCGATCCCCGGAGCATCCCCGGACGTGGCCGGCCGGATGTGGGAGGCGAGCGCCCTCACGCACTCTTCCGTTCGTCGGCCGCGTCGCGGGCGAACAGCGATTCGAGCTCCCGCCGGGACCGCTCGGCGATCTCCAGGAGCTTCTTCTCGTCCCGCTGGTACCGGAACGACTCCTGGAGGATGCGCTCGTCGTGCTCACGGAAGCGATCGAGCGTGGACCGCGCCTCCGAGTAGCTGTAGCCCAGCTCCTGGAGCACGTCCCCCGAGATCTCGAGGCTGGAGAGGAACGTCTCCCGCATCACGTGGGTGATGCCCAGCTCGAGCAGCTGGTAGGCGTGTGCCCGGTTCCGGGCCCGGGCGAAGACCACCAGATGAGGGAAGTGCTCCTGCACCTCCTGGGCGGTGCGGACCGAGGCCTGCACGTCGTCGATGGCCAGGACGAACACCTGCGCCTTGTCCGCGCCGGCCGCGCGCAGCAGGTCCAGTCGCGAGGCGTCTCCGTAGAAGACCTTGTTCCCGAAGCGCTTCAGGAAGTCGATCTGGGCGGGGTCCGCATCCATCGCGGTGAAGGGGATGCCCCGGGCCCGCAGGACCCGGCCGACGATCTGCCCGAATCGCCCGAAGCCCGCGATGATGACCGGGGTCTCCTGCTCCACCCCGCGATCATACGGCCGGTCGTCCCGCCTGCGGAGCCGCGGCGCCAGCAGCCGGTCGTGGGCCACGATCAGCAGGGGAGTCAGCGCCATCGACAGGCTCACCACCAGCACCAGGACGTCCCGGAGAGACCCGGCGAGGATTCCATAGGTCACGGCGAGGCCGAAGAGCACGAAGGCGAACTCGCCCCCCTGCCCGAGGAAGACCGCGAGCTCCCAGGCGGGCGGCCAGGCTCCGAAGACGCGCCGGCCGAGCGGCCCGATGGTCAGGATCTTGAGGGCGGTGATGCCCAGGACCAGCCCGCCGACGACCAGCGGCCGGTGAACCAGGAGCTCGAGGGCGACCGACATGCCCACCGAGACGAAGAACAGCCCCATGAGCAGCCCCCGGAAGGGCTCGATGTCCGCCTCCAGCTCGTGCCGGTACTCGGAGTCCGCCAGCAGTACGCCGGCCATGAAGGCCCCCAGCGCCGGGCTGAGGCCGACGGCCGAGGTCAGGACCGCGGTCCCGAGCGCCGCAAGCAGCGCCGAGGCCGTGAAGACCTCCTGGCTCCGCGCCGAGGCGACCAGCCGGAAGGCGGGGCGGAGCAGCGTTCGCCCCACCAGCACGACCAGGACGATCAGCCCGACGGCCTTCGCCAGCGGCACCCACGAGGTGTCCATCCGGCCCCCGCCCGTCCCGAGCAAGGGCAGCACCGCCAGGAGGGGAATCACCGCCAGGTCCTGGAAGAGGAGGATCCCGAAGGCCGTCTGCCCCACCGGGGTGGCGAGCTGGTTTCGCTCGCCGAGCAGCTGGAGGGCGAACGCGGTGGACGACAGGGACAGCCCCAGCCCCGCCACCAGCGCAGCCTGCCAGGACAGCCCGAGCGCCAGCGCACCGAGGGCCAGCGCCGCCCCGCTCAGCGCCACCTGCGCCCCGCCGACGCCGAAGACCCGCGTCCGAAGCTCCCACAGCCGCTGGGGCTGCAGCTCGAGCCCGATGAGGAAGAGGAGCAGGACCACCCCGACCTCGGCCAGGTGGCCGACCTCCTCCACGTCGGGGATGAGCTTGAGCCCGTGCGGGCCGATCAGCGCCCCCGCGACGAGGTAACCGAGCACCGAGCCCAGGCCGAGCCGCTTGAAGAGCGGGACGGCAACGACCACCACGGCCAGGAAGAGAAGCGCCTCGCGGATCCCGAGCATGCCAGGCCGGTGGTCAAAGCACGGCCGATGCCAGGTTCACAACGCGTCCGGTGCAGTCAGTGGCAGCTGCGCGAACCTTGCCCGCCGGGGCAGACCCTCAGCGCCTCCCCTGGGACGCCTCGGGGCCGAGCAGCCACTGAACGGTGAGGGGCGGCAGGTCCAGGGCCACCGATTCGGGCAGCCCGTCCCAGGAGAGGTGCTCGGTCCTCACCTCGGAGGGCCCGCTCCGGTCGTGGCCCCCCACCCCCGCGGCGTCGGTGTCGAGGATGCGCTGCCAGGTGCCGCCGGTCGGAAGCCCGAACCGGTAGCCGGGCCAGGGTCGGTTGGCGAGGTTGGCCAGGCAGGCGATGGCGCGGCCCTCGGCGTCGAAGCGGAGAAATCCAAAGACGTTGCTGCTCGCCGAGTCCGCCTGGATCCACCGGAAGCCCTCGGGCCGGTCGTCCTGGGCATGCAGCGCGGGCTGCGCCACGTAGAGGTCGTTCAGCGTCCGGACCAGGGCCTGGATGCCCGCGTGCGCCGGGTCGGCGAGGACATGCCAGTCCAGGCTCCGGTCGTGGCTCCACTCCCCGGGCTGGCCGAGCTCGCCGCCCATGAAGAGCAGCTTCCGGCCGGGGTGGGCCCACATCCAGGCCAGCAGCGCGCGGAGGTTCGCCGCCTTCTCCGGGTCGTGCCCCGGCATTCGCCCCCACAGCGAGCCCTTCATGTGCACGACCTCGTCGTGCGAGAGCGGGAGGACGTACCGCTCGCTCCACGCATAGAGCAGTCCGAAGGTCAGCTGGGTGTGGTGGTGGCTGCGGAAGAGCGGGTCGGAGGAGAAGTATTTCAGCGTGTCGTGCATCCACCCCATGTTCCACTTCAGGGTGAAGCCGAGGCCGCCGTCGGGCACCGGCGCCGTCACCTTCGGCCAGGCGGTGGACTCCTCGGCGATGACGTGCACTCCCGAGTGCCGCGAGCGCACCGATGCGTTGAGCTCGCGGAGGAAGGAGATGGCCTCCTCGTTCTCCCGGCCGCCCCAGCGGTTGGGCACCCACTCGCCCTCCCGCCGCGAGTAGTCGAGGTAGAGCATCGAGGCGACCGCGTCCACCCGCAGCCCGTCCACGTGGTACTGCTCGATCCAGAAGTGGGCGTTGCCCACGAGGAAGTTACGCACCTCGTTCCGCCCGAAGTTGAAGACGTAGGTGCCCCAGTCGGGCTGCTCTCCCTGCCGCGGGTCGGCGTGCTCGAACAGCGCCGAGCCGTCGAACCGGCCCAGGGCCCAGACGTCGCGCGGGAAGTGGCCCGGGACCCAGTCGACGATGACGCCGATCCCCTCCTGGTGGAGATGGTCCACGAAGAACCGGAAATCGTCCGGGTGCCCGAAGCGTGACGTCGGCGCGTAGTAGCTGGCCACCTGGTAGCCCCAGGAGCCGGTGAAGGGATGCTCGGCCACCGGCAGCAGCTCCACGTGGGTGAAGCCCATGTCCTGGCAGTAGCCGGCGAGCTGGACCGCGATCTCCTGGTACGTGAGCGACCGGTTGCCTTCCTCCGGCACCCGGCGCCAGCTGCCGAGGTGCACCTCGTAGATGCTCATCGGCCGTGCCCAGAGGTCGCCCCGGGCCCGCTGCTCCATCCAGCCCTGATCGTGCCAGGCGTAGTGCTCGAGCGCGTGAACCACCGAGGCGGTCTGCGGCGGCACCTCCGTCCGGAAGGCGTACGGGTCGGCCTTGAGGAACGGTGGCCCACCGCCCTGGGGACGGATCTCGAACTTGTAGCGCGCGCCGTCGCCCAGCTCGGGGACGAAGAGCTCCCAGATGCCCGAGCTGCCCATCCGGCGCATCGGGTGGAGCCGACCGTCCCAGCCGTTGAAGTCGCCCACCACCGAGACGCCGCCTGCCGTCGGCGCCCACACCGCGAATGCGGTGCCCGCCGTCCCCCCGTGGAACATCGGGTGCGCCCCGAGCCGCTCCCAGGGGCGGTCGTGCCGGCCCTCGTTGAGGAGGTAGAGGTCGAGGTCTCCGAGGGTGGGCCAGTAGCGGTACGGATCCCCGAGGGTGAAGCGGCGGCCGCCGGGGTAGCTGACCGCGAGGTGGTACGGGCCCACGGCGCGCGGGATGCGCACCTCGAACAGCCCGTGCCCCAGGGGCCGCATGGGCCACTCGTGGCCGTCGTCGGCGACCACGGTGATGCCCTCCGCCTCCGGCCGGTGAGCGCGGATGACCGTACCGCCGCCTGGCTCGGCGTGCGCGCCGAGGATCTGGTGCGGCTCGGGGTGATGGAGCGCACGGATGGAGTCGAGCGCCGCCCGCAGTCCCGCATCCGCCGTGGCCGCCGCCGTCATGCGAGCGCCTCGGCCGGGATGTGAGCCCAGTCCGGCCGCAGGTGCAGCTCGTAGCGGAGCTCGTAGAGCGTCTTCTCCAGCTCGAGCACGTCGAGCATCGTCCGCGTCTCGCCCTCGCCGGCCGGGAGCAGGCCGGTCCCCCGGACCGCCTCCCTCCAGCCGCGGAGGAACGCGCCCTTGGTCGCGGACACCGCCCGCCGGCGGGCGTGGGCAGCGAGCCCGGCCACCGAGGCGGCGTAGGAGAAGGAGCGCAGCATGCCGGCCACGTCGCGGAGCGGGGTGTGCTTCTCGCGGCGGGCGGCGTAGGGCCGGGCCGGCTCGCCCTCGAAGTCGATGATCATCCAGTCGTCCCCCGTCCAGAGCGCCTGTCCGAGGTGGAGGTCCCCGTGCTGTCGGATCTTCTGGCCGGAGGGAGCGAGGGAGGCCAGCGATTTCGCGCGCTCGGTCAGCGCATCTTGCCGGTCGGCCAGCTCCGGGAATCGCGAGGAGGCGTGCGCGAGGGTCACGCCGAGCTCGCCGACGATGGAGCTGCTCCAGCGCTGGAGATCCTCCTGGTGAATGGCCTCCGGCGCGAAGGAGGGGTCGGTCTCGTCCGACGCGAGGACCCGGTGCAGCTCGCCCACGCGCCGCCCCAGGCGCTCCAGCCGGGCCAGCGCCTCGGGCGAGGGGTCGGGCGAATCACGGAGCACGCCGGTCAGGTACGCCCAGCCGTCCCCCTGGTTGGGGACGAAGGCGTAGAGCAGGGCGAGCTCGCTCGCGCTCGGGCCCTCGAGGGTGAGCGCCGCCAGCAGCTGCGGCGTGGACCGGAAACCGTGGGTGGCCAGGAAGCGGCCCATCTCCACCTCGGGCGACAACCCGACCTCCAGCTTGCGCAGGACCTTCAACAGGATCCGGTCCCCGATCACCACGCTGGTGTTGCTCTGCTCGACCCCGAGGGCGCGGACCGACGGCTCCCCCGGAAGCGAGGCGAGCATCTCTGCGCCGCGGCCGATGGTCTCGGCCCGGACCACCCCGGCCCCCACCGGCACCTGACGGGCGTCACGCGCGAAGTCGAGGACGGCGCGAGACACGCCCGGATCCTCGAGCGCATCGCGCAGCTGTCCCTCGGGCATCCGCTGGAGCAGGACGAGGTAGGTCTCGTGGGAGCCGAGCACGTAGCTCACCCGCACGATGCTGGCCTCGGCGTCCGGAGCCGACTGCAGCGGGATGCGCTCCAGCACCTCGACCTTGGAGATGGGAACCCCCTTGCCTCCGAACCAGCGCTGCTGCTTGAGCCAGCCGGTGAGCTCCTCGAGCGTGATGGTCATGAGGCGCTCCCTCCGTCCGGCGCCTGCAGCCGGAACCAGTAGACGCCGTACGCACCGAGCGAGAGCTGGTACGACCGGTCGGTGATCGGCGGGAAGACCGTCTCGGCGAAGAGCTCGATCGGCGTCCAGCCTTGCCAGGAAGAGAGGTCCAGCTCGGCCGGCTGCGCTCCGCGCGCCAGATTGCACACGCAGAGGAGGGTCTCCTCGGGCGCGATCCGGACGAAGGCCATGACCTTCCGGTTCGGAGGGTTCACGAACCGGATCTTGCCCATCCAGAAGGCCGGATGCGCCTTCCGGACCCGGATGACCTCGCGCATCCAGTTGAGGAACGAACCAGCGTTCGCCTCGTGCGCCTCCACGTTCAGCCCCTGGTACCCGTACACGGTGTCGGCGATCACCGGAGCGAAGAGGCGGGCGTAGTCGGCCCGGCTGAAGCCGGCATTCCGGTCGGGGGTCCACTGCATCGGAGTGCGGACCCCGTTGCGGTCGCCGAGGAAGATGTTGTCACCCATCCCGATCTCATCGCCGTAGTACATGACTGGCGTGCCGGGCAGGCAGAAGAGGAGCGAGTGCAGCAGCTCGAGCCGCCGGCGCCCGTTGTCCATCAGCGGCGCGAGCCGGCGCCGGATGCCGAGGTTGAGCTTCATCCGCGGGTCCTTGGCGTACTCCCGGTACATGTAGTCCCGGTCCTCGTCGGTCACCATCTCCAGCGTCAGCTCGTCGTGATTGCGAAGGAAGATGGCCCACTGACAGGTCTCGGGGATCTCCGGGGTCTGCTGCATGATCTCCACGATGGGGGTCCGCTCCTCGCGCCGGACCGACATGAAGATGCGGGGCATCACCGGGAAGTGGAACCCCATGTGGAACTCGTCCCCGTCGCCGAAGTACACCCGCACGTCCGACGGCCACTGGTTCGCCTCGGCCAGCAGCACGCGCCCGCCGAACTCCCGGTCGATGGTGGCCCGCAGGCGCTTCAGAAAGGCGTGGGTCTCGGGCAGGTTCTCGCAGTTGGTGCCCTCGCGCTCGAAGAGGTAGGGCACGGCGTCGCAGCGGAAGCCGTCCACGCCCATGCGCAGCCAGAAGCGCATGACGTTCAGCATCTCCTCCTGGACCTCGGGATTGTCGTAGTTGAGATCGGGCTGGTGACTGAAGAAGCGGTGCCAGTAGTACTGCTTGGCCACCGGGTCCCAGGTCCAGTTGGAGCGCTCGGTGTCGGTGAAGATGATGCGCGCGCCCTGATACTTCTGGTCGGTGTCGCTCCAGACGTACCAGTTGCGCTTCGGGTTGTCGGGGCTGCTCCGCGCCTCCTGGAACCAGGGGTGGTGGTCGCTGGTGTGGTTCACGACCAGCTCGGTGAGGATGCGGATCCCGCGGGCGTGGGCCGCGTCGACGAGCCGCTGGAAGTCCTCGAGCGTGCCGTAGTCCGGATGGATGGTGTAGAAGTCCGCGATGTCGTAGCCGTCGTCGCGCAGCGGGCTCGGGTACATCGGAAGGAGCCACAGGCACGTCACGCCCAGGTCCTGGAGGTAGGGGAGCTTGGTGATGAGGCCCTGGATGTCGCCCTTGCCGTCTCCGTTCGAGTCGAAGAACGCGCGGACGTGCACCTCGTAGATGATGGCCGACTTGAACCACAGCGGGTCGTCGGAGGTCATGGACTCTCAGTAGAAGTAGTCGAAGGCCTGCTCGGTGCGGGCCGGGGCACCGACGGTCCACACCGCCGCCGGCATCTCGGGGGAGAGGGTCAGCGTCGCCGTCTCGCCGCGCCACAGCTGTCGCTCGCCGCTCAGCCGCTCCTCGACCTCCACCACCTCGCGCCCGGCCAGGCCGTAGCGCTCGAGCGGTAGCCGCAGCTGCGCGGTGTGCGTCCGGTACGGGTCGAGGCTCACCGCGACCAGCACCTGGCTGGTCCCGTCCTCGGTGCGCTTTCCGTAGAAGATGACCTGCGGGTCGTCGCACTCGAAGAACTCGAGCCCCTCGTCGCTCTGCAGCGCGGCCTCGGCGTGGCGGATCTCGTTGAGGCGACGGATCCACTCCCGGATGTCGCCCGAGCGCCGCGCTCTCCAGTCCACCAGCTGGTACTTCTCGCTGTCGCGGTACTCCTCGCCCTGCAGCACCGCGGCGTCGCAGAACTCGTAGCCGGAGTAGATGCCGTAGGAGGCTCCGAGCGTCGCCGCCAGCGCCACGCGGATCCGGAACGCCGGCGGGCCGCCCCGCTGCAGGAACTCGGGGAGGATGTCCGGAGTGTTGGGCCAGAGGTTGGGGCGCATCGCGTCCGCCCACTCCGGGCGGCGCAGCTCCTGGAAGTACTCGGTGAGCTCCCGCTTGTGGTTGCGCCAGGTGAAGTAGGTGTAGCTCTGGCTGAAGCCGGCCTTCGCGAGCGCGCGCATCAGCTTCGGCCGGGTGAAGGCCTCGGAGAGAAAGACCAGCCCGGGGTCCCGCTCGCGCGCCTCGCGGAGCAGCCACTCCCAGAAGGGCAGGGGCTTGGTGTGGGGATTGTCGACGCGGAAGACCCGGACTCCCTGCTCCACCCAGAAGAGGATCACCTCCAGCAGCGCCGGCCAGAGCGTCGTCCGGCCTGGGCCGAGGAGGTCGAAGTTGACGATGTCGTCGTAGCGCTTGGGCGGATTCTCCGCCGTCTTGATGGTGCCGTCCGGCCGGTGCTGGAACCACTCCGGATGCTCGGTCACCCAGGGATGGTCGGGCGACACCTGGTAGGCGAGATCCAGCGCCACCTCCAGGCCCTGCTCGGCGGCCCGAGCGACGAAGCGGCGGAAGTCCTCCACCGTTCCCAGCTCGGGGTGAACCGCCATGTGGCCGCCCTCCCGGGCCCCGATCGCCCAGGGGCTCCCGACGTCCGCCGGCCCGGCCTTCGCCGCGTTGTTCTTTCCCTTCCGCGCGATGCGGCCGATGGGGTGGATGGGCGGGAGGTACACGACGTCGAACGCGAGGCGCTCGATCTCCGGGAGCAGGGCCTCGGCGTCCCGGAAGGTGCCGTGCCGCTCGCCGTGGGCGGCGCTCCTGGGGAAGAGCTCGTACCAGGCGCCGGCGCGGGCGCGCTCGCGCTCCACCAGCACCGGGCGCTCGAGCGGATCGCGCCGGCCGATGCTCCGGTCCGGGTAGCGCGCCGCCGCGTCGACGACGCGGGCCTCGGTGGCCCGTCCGATGCCGTCCATCGGAGGACCCTCGAGCACGCTGGCCGCCTCGTCGAGGAGCTGTGCGTCGTGGGTGGCGTGCGCGGCATCGGCCCGGGCCGCGCAGGCGCGCAGGAGCCCGGCCCCCTCGAGGAGCTCGCTCTGCACGTCCCGGCCCACCGCCACCTTCCGCTCCAGCTCGGAGACCCAGCTCCGGTAGAGGTCCGGCCACGCCTCGATGGTGAAGACCACCCGGCCCGGGGGCCCGAGGGTGACGTCCGCGGCCCAGCGGTCGTTTCCCAGCGGGTGCATGGGGCAGGCGCGCCACGGGCCAGCCTCGGTTCCGGGCGAGACCTGCCGCCACCACACCACCGCGGCGAGCACGTCGTGCCCCTCCTTGAAGATGTCGGCCTCGACGTGCAGCGACTCGCCGGCCATCCGCTTCACCGCGGAGCGACCCCCGTCCAGCTCGGGAGTGACCGCCTCGATGACCATGCTCGCCGCCCGTCCAGCGCTCTCCGCCGGCCGGATGACCGACGGGCGGACCGGGGTGGGGGCTCGCTCCCCGTCACCTCCGCCCCCGCCGGCGCCGCGGGCCAGAGGGGTGGGCTGCGTCTCCGGGGCGGTCTCGGCGTGAAGCGGGGCGCTCTCGTCGCGGGGGGGCATGCCGGGGGAAGCTGTACACGATGAGACGGATGGCACCGCCGTCCGTCGAGACGGGGAGTGTTCACCCCCGGTCGGAGCGCTCCGCCCGCACGTGTGGGTCCGCCGGAGCCGGCCGGCTGGTACGCTCGGCAGGGTCGAGGGACGGATGCACCGCGCTTTCACCATCGCGAGCGATCCACGGTCCTGGAGGTCCTGGTCGGCGCTGGCCGCGCTCGTCGCCGTCCTCAGCGCCGTGCTCCCCGGCGTGGCGGCCGCGGGAGGGCAGCAGCTGCCCGCCTTCTGGGTGCTCTGGGCGCTGATGGCGATCGCGGGCCTCGGCGCGGTCACCGTGCGCGCGGTCGCCATCGCGCGCCGCACCGCCGCGGAGATGACCTGGGTCGAGCGCGCGCTGTGGGCGACCTGGGACGTCTCCGGCGTCCTCGCGGTGTGCACGCTCCTCCTGTCCAACCTGCTCTGAGGCGAGCGAGGACGACGGGGCCGGCTCAGCGGCCGCCGGACTCGGCCGCCAGCGCGGCCTCGGTCGCCCGCAGGAGCGGCTCGGCGGACACGGGTGAGCCCGTCGCGTGCACCATCCAGTCGTCCGGCGTCACCCGGCCGAAGGACGCCGCCCGCTCGAACTCCGCGCCCGACCTGCTCCCGCGCAGCTTCTCCTCGAGCTGGAAGGCGATGAGGTGCCCGAGCGGGTACGCCGGCAGGTAGAGGAAGGACGGCGCGATGATGTGGGAGTAGATGCCGAGCAGGGCGGAGTCCTTCTCGCCCAGCACCGGCGCGTAGTGGCGGTTCCAGAGGTCGCGAGCGAGGGAAACGGTCGCCTCCCGGAGCTGCGCCGGCGTGGCGTCGGGGTGCTCGTACATCCAGTGCCAGAGGGCGATGTCGAGCAGCGCCACCCCGGAGATCTCCCAGGTGGCCCAGAAGTCGCCGAGGACGCGGAGCCGCTCGTCGCGTGCGCTCGGCTTGCCCAGCCCGAGCAGCTCGAGGTCCTTCGCCTGGAAGGTGAACGCCAGCGCCTCGGTGAAGGCGTTGCCCGGGACCCCCGAGAGCAGCGTGCTGTCCACCTCGTAGAGCGAGAACAGCTGCTCGACGTTGTGACCCATCTCGTGGACGGCGATGTTGTACCCCTTGTAATCCATGCCGCCCGGCGCGACCCGGGTGCGCAGGTGGGGCAGGTCCCCTCGCCGCGCGGCCTGGAGCGCATGGCCCGAGCCGCGGGCGGGGTCCACCACGATGCGCTCGGCGAGCCACTTCGCCTTCGCCGGCGTGAAGCCGAGCCCGCGGAGGAGCCGCGGCATGTCCTTCGCGTACGCCTCCGGGGTGGGGTAACGCTTCCGCGTCAGGGCGTCGAGCTTCGCCTCGGGGTAGCGAGCCCGGGCGAGGAAGCCGGCGTACCAGAGGTCGTGCGGCTCGAGGGGACGCCCCAGCCGCTGCTGGATCAGCGCCGAGACTCTCGGAACCAGCGGCGACGAGACGATCGACTCCAGCAAGGCGCGGAAGCGGGCCTCGGGGATCTCGTAGTCGAGCTGGAAGCGGCGATCCATCTCGGTGGGCGCGAAGGGAGAGTCCCTGTCCATCCGCCGCGCGGCCTGGAAGTTCCGGAGGAGGTGGGCGTAGCGGCTGTCCGGCTCGCGCTCGGCCGAGACGACCACCGGCGCCACGCCCTTGCCGGTCTGCGCCGCCGGCCGGGGCTCGACCTCTGCGGCCGGCGAGGCGACGACCGTGTTCTTCACCGGGTCCCAGTCGAGGCGCGGATCGTCGATGACCGCCCGGGGAATCTCCTGGGTCACGACGCGCTCGATGGCCGCGCGGAGGAGGCGCTGGCGGACGAGGCCTGCCTGCCCCTCGGCGTAGTCGGCCTTGATCTGATCGCGCAGGTTCCAGTGGCTGAGGAGCCGCTTGCCGCTCGGGAAAGGACGCTGCCCGTCGGAGCCCAGGAGGTGATGGACCCAGAGGTTGTACCCGGCGATGTACGCCTCGGCGGCGGCGGACGCCTCGGCCCGCTCGGCCAGCGCCGCTCCGGAGGGACGCGTCGAGAACCGTCCCGCGAGCCTGGCCTCGGCCCACCGGGTCCGCGACCAGCCCGGGCCCTGCGCGACCATCTCGTCCAGCGTGTCGAGCGGCCAGTTCAGCAGGACGGTGAAGGCGATCTTCGAGGAGAAGAGGTCCTCCTGGAGGTGGGCGGAGGGGTCGGTCGCGGCCAGGAGCGCGTCGATGGGCAGCTCCGGCCCGCGCTCGAGCTCCGCGCCGGCGCGCCAGGTCCGACCGATCTCCAGGAAGTGCCCGTCGGCGGCCTCGAAGGCCTCGGACAGCCGGTCGCGCGTCCGGGCGAGCACCGCCGGATCGGCGATGAACTCGGAGGTGACGAACCGCTTCAGCGCCGCGGCGTCGCCGTCCTCCGCTCGCCAGAAGGCGGTGACCTGCTTCACCCCGCGCTCGGCCCTCGGTCGCGCCGCCTCGCCGTGGGCGCGGACCAGCGTCTCGACCAGACCGGGCGCGCTGGTCGCCGGCGCGGCACCGCCGCCGGGAACCGGCACCATGGGGACCTGGGCAGGGGGCGGTGCGCGCATGGTCGCCTCGGCGGCAGCGGTGTGGCTGGACGGTGACGCGGGGGCCGGCGTCCCCGACGAGGCGCAGGCGGCGAGAACCAGCACGGCGGTGGGTGTGAGCGCTGGGCGCATGAGGGCGAGAGCCTAGGCCGGGCGTTCACCGTCCGTCCTTGCTTCCGGACCACCGCTCGCTGCACCCTGGAAATCGGAGGGTCGCTCCGGGCTACTCCGGCGAACCCGTTCGATTTCCCGAGTGTCGTTCGCCCACCTCCTCCTGCTCGCCACGACGGCCGCGGTGCCACCTCCCGCCGCGCAGGGACCGATCCGCGCCGCGCGCACCACCGAGGCGCCGAAGCTGGATGGGCGCCCGGACGACCCGGTGTGGCAGCTGGCCACGCCCTTCAGCCAGTTCCTCGAGCAGTTCCCCGACGAGGGCCGCGTTCCGTCGCCGGAGTTTCGCACCGAGGTCCGCGTGCTCCATGACGACCGGACCCTCTACATCCTGGTGGTCTGCCACGACCCTCAGCCGGAGCTCATCCAGCGCCAGCTCGGCCGGCGCGACACGCCGCTCGTCGGCGACCAGGTGGAGATCAGCATCGACTCCACCCACGACCGGCGGACCGGCTACTACTTCGGCGTGAACGCCGCGGGGACGCTCCGCGACGGTCTCCTCTACGGCGACGTCAACCTCGCCGACACCTGGGACGCGGTCTGGGACGCCGCCGTGGCCTCGCTCCCGGATGGATGGAGCGCCGAGTTTGCGATCCCGCTCGACTTCCTGCGGTTCCCGCGCGCCCCCACCCAGGAGTGGGGGTTCCTGGTGAGGCGCACCATTCACCGCACGCACCAGGTCTTCGACTCCTCCCTGATCCCTCGGAGCGTCAACGGGCTGGTCTCGTACTTCGGCACGCTCACCGGCCTGGATGATCTCGTTCCCCACCGGGCCTTCCAGCTCACCCCGTACGCCACGGCCCGGCTCCAGCTCCGGCCGCAGTACACCGATCCTGTCTTTCCCCAGCCGCGGCTGGTGGAGCCGTCGGGCGACGTGGGCGCGGATCTCCGGGTGGGGCTCACCTCGGACCTCACGCTCAACGCGGCCATCAACCCTGACTTCGGGCAGGTGGAGGCGGACCAGGTGGTGCTCAATCTGAGCAACCAGGAGCTGTTCTTCCCGGAGAAGCGGCCGTTCTTCACCCAGGGGCTCGAGCTCTTCCAGCCGGTGGGCCTCGAGTTCTCGGGGGGGCAGGTGACGCCGATGCAGCTCTTCTACAGCCGCCGGATCGGCCTCGACGCACCCATCCTCGCCGCGGCGAAGGTGACCGGCACCGGCTGGAAGGGGCTCGACATCGGCATGCTCGATGCCGTGGTGATGGGAGCCGGAGACCCGGGCAAGAAGGACGTGGCGTACCTCGATGACCCCGACCCGGACGACGCCTGGATCCACCAGGTGGAGGGGACCCCGGACCGACGGCTCCAGTTCCATCTCCAGCAGCCGTTCCACCTCGGGCTGAACAGCGCGCTCCCCCGCGAGCCACCGGTGTCGCGGAACTACTTCGCCGCGGTGGCCCGGCAGACGTTCATGGGCAACTCGTCTGTCGGACTGACCTTCACCTCGGCGAATCCTCTCCAGCCGCGGTGCACGCACGCCGACATCCAGCGGACCCGGGACCTCCGGAACGCGCTGCCGGTCGAGATCCAGGAGAGCACTGCGGACCCCATCCGCTGGGACGAGGAGCCGGCGTACCCGGGGGCGCCGCTGCTCAACGACTGTGCGGCGTTCGGCGGGACCACCGCCGGGCTGGACTTCAACATCCGCTCGCGAGACGGCGAGTGGGTCGCGCTGGGGACGGTGCTCGGGAGCAGGCGAATCGGTGGCCCGGCGGAGGACGTGCTCCGCGACGGGACGGTGATGCACCCCGGGGACCTCGGCGCCGGCGGCTACTTCGTGGCCGGCAAGGTCGGCGGGGAGGGGTTCCGCGCCTTCATCAACGGCCGCTACGCCTCACCGAAGCTGGATCTCACCGCGATGGGTTACCAGCAGAGCCAGAACCAGCAGGCGATGGGGGCGACCCTCGCCTACTACCGGAGCAACGGGATCGGCGCCTTCCACGAGGTGCAGGCGAAGATCTTCGCCAACACCTGGTGGTCCACCGACGGCGACTGGACCCCGCGGGGGAACTACGCGGGCTTCGAGGTCTCGACCATCCTCCCCGGCTACCAGCAGCTCGGCTGGAACGTGCAGCTGGAGATCCCCCGCTACGACGTCCGGGAGATCAACGGGTACGCGGTGCCCTTCGAGCGAATCGGAGACGTGGCGACGGCGATCTTCGGCAGTACCGACCCGAACCGACCGGTGGTGCTGAGCGGCGTCGTCTTCGCAGCACGGAGCTTCAGGATGGGACCGAGCCCGCCGCTGACCGCGTGGGGCACCGACCTCACCGTCTTCATCCGGCCGGTGGCCTGGTCCGAGACGCAGCTCATCGGGCACTTCGAGCACAACCCGCAGGGCCCCCGGTACGTCGACTGCCTCGACACGGGCCAGGCCAACGCGTGCGCCGCCGCGGGCACCGGGGACTCGACCACCAACACCTTCCTGCTCGCGCAGCAGGATCCGAAGATCTTCTCCCTCACGCTGCGGCAGACCTTCGTCTTCGCGCCGCGCCTCACGCTGCAGATCTACGCCCAGCTCTTCAGCGCCGGCTCGCACTACTCCGACTTCGCGGAGGCGTCGGCCCGAGCCGGCCAGCGCATCGACCTCGACCAGGTCGTCCTGCGTCCGGGAGGGCAGCGGCCGGCGGGGGAGGACGACCCCGATTTCCACGACGCCGCCTTCAACCTGAACGTGGTGCTGCGCTGGGAGTACCGGCTCGGCTCCACGCTGTACCTGGTCTACACGCGGAACCAGTCGGTGCTCGGGGTCGCGCCGGGTCAGCAGCCGACGTCCGGACTGTTGCCGCTGCGGCTCGGACCCGGGCCGACGGTCGACACCTTCCAGGTGAAGTGGTCCTACTTCTTCGACCTCTGAGTGAGCCGCGCGCTCAGCCGGGCGGCTCGGTCTTCGGCCGGTCCCGGTAGAAGAGGATGATCGAGTAGCAGTGGAACTCGTTGTCGCTCGACTGGCAGACGACGCGGTCCACCACCTCGAGGTCCGCGTTGCTCTTGAGCCAGCGGGTGACGTTCTCCCCCAGCTCCTCGCGCTCCCGCGCCTTCGTGGCCGAGAACACCTTCACGCCCGTGAACATGCGCCGAACCCCTCCCCGAGGACCGCCGCCCGCCTGGCTGTATGGCATGCAGCCGGAAGGGGTGTCAAAGGACCGTGACATTCCGGTGGCGCGCGGTGGGGGTCATGGCCACCCTCCGGGGAAGCAATCGGGCGTCGGGGGCGAGGGCGAAGTCTTGAACAACAAGAAAGACGTGGCGGTCCGTTTCATTCAGGAGATCCAGCGCATGGATCCGAGGCAGCTTCATGCGCTCATCAGCCGCGAGGCTGGAGAGGATCTCGCCCAGTTCTTCATGTCCTACAGCGCGACGCTCATCGCGCGGGACCCCGAGCGCGTGCTCCAGAACGGCTCCTCCCTCATGCTGATGGGCTACCTCATCCGCACGCAGGAGGAGCGGCGGAAGGAGCCCGCCTTCGAGCAGCCGCTGGCCTACGCCTAGCGCGGCTTTGCCTCGACCCGGGACGGGGGTCCGTGCTAGCCGCGGGCGTTCCCCGACATGCTGATCGACCTCCACGTACACTCGCACCTCACCAAGGGGTGCGACCTCGACCCTCGCGCCGTCCTCGAGCGGGCCGCCTCGCTCGGCCTCGAGGGGGTGGCCTTCACCGAGACCAACACCCAGGACGGCTGTGACGAGCTGTTCGACCTCCAGCCGAAGACGCCCCTGCGCATCTTCGTGGGCCTGGAGCTGGCCACCGACCGGGGACAGTACCTGTGCTTCTTCCCCCGGCCCGAGGAGGTCCCGGAGCCGGTGATGCTCTGGGGGAGCAACCGGGAGAAGCCGTGGAGCGCCGTGGAGTGCATCCCGAAGGTGCTCTCGCTCGGGGCGGTGGTGGTGGCCGCTCGCCCCTATGACCGGGACTTCCCCACGCCGGCGCTGGACCAGGTGCTCACCGTCCAGGGGCTGTCCGCGATCGAGGGCTACAACGCCCGTGTCCGCCAGCCGGCCAACGACCTGGCGGTGGAGGCGGCCGAGAAGCTGGGGTTGCCGTCCGTGGGCGGCAGCGACGCGAAGCTCGCCCTCGACGAGGTGGGGCGCGGGGCGACGTTCTTCCGCGACCGGGTCGGCAACCAGGCCGAGCTCGTGACCGCGCTGCGAGGCAAGGCCTACTGGCCGGTGATGGTGGGCGAGCTGCCCCGCCTCGGCCGGCCGGGCGAGGCGCGCGAGCAGGAGCGGACCCGCAAGAAGAAGGGTTTCAGGGGGCGGTTCCGGTAGCGTCCGGAGCCCGGGACTCCACCAGCTGGCCGTCGAGGAGCTCGGCCTTGCGGGCGCCGCCGGGCCAGGTCCACGTCTCGCGGCGCGCTCCGGCCTCGAAGCGCTGCTCCTTCCGGCTCGGCGGACCCCAGGCGGCGACCACCGCCGTCTCGGGCATCTCGATGACGGTGTGCCGGGTGCGGACCGCCTCGATGACGGCGTCGTTCCAGCCTGTGGTCTGCAGGGCGGGGTCGAGCCGGGTCGCCCACTGTCCGAGGCCGCCCCAGAACTCCTGGTCGGAGCGGGCGCGATCGGGGAGGGGGAGGATGGCGGTCGTGCCGCCGGGAAGCCCGAGGCGAACCCAGACCTGGTCGCGGGGGGTGCCCTCGGGCCGGGCGGCGCGTGCCTCGGCGCCGGGGAAGGAGACGTCGAGGAGCTGGACCGGCGTGCCGGCGGGAAGGATGCCCTCGCTCCTCCCCGGCCAGCGGGGCTCCTGCTCCTCCAGGGGACCGCCGAGGAGGAACGTCGTCCCGGGGCTCGCGTCGAGGTGAACCCGGACGCAGGAGATGGCGAGCCAGCGCGGGGGTGAGCCGCGGACGTCGCGGAGAACCGCCTCCCGCTGCTCCACGCTCATCGCCGTGCGCCCGGCGCAGCCGGCGAGGAGCGCCGCCGCGATCACGCACCAGAGGCGGCCTCGCCGCAGGTCCATGCCGCCCGTCAGGCCTTCGCCGCGGCGACCTTCGGCGCGGAGTTCACCGGACCCTGGCCAGACGATGCGGATCCGGAGCTCGAGCTGCCGCCGCCCGTGCCGCTGCCGCCCGAACCGCCACCGCCCGAGCCGCCACCGCCACCGTCGTCCCCGCTCGCAGGCGCGGCGGCTGCCCCGCCCGAGCCCTCGGTCTTCGCGGCGGGCTTCGCCTCACCGCCCTCCGACTTGGGCTTGTTCGACGAGTAGAGGTCCGCGTACCAGCCGCCGCCCTTGAGCACGAAGCTCGTTCTGCTCAGCAGACGCGTCAGCGTGTCGTGAGCGCCGCAGCGCGGGCAGGTCTCCGGGGCAGGATCGTTCACCTTCTGGAGCGCGTCCGACGTCTGGTGGCACTGGCTGCATTCGTATTCGTAGATGGGCATGTCTGTTCAGGGAAGGCCGAGCCGCTCCAGGGCGCGGCCGACGAGGGTGGGGGAGACGGAGAGGCGGCGGGCGAGGGCGGCGGGGACGTCGTCGCCGTCCGCGTCGAGCGCGCGGATCTCCCGTCCGAGGTCGCCGCGCAGGCGATCCTCGAACTCGCGCTCGAGACCGAGGTCCTCGAGGTACTTGCGCCGGCCGAGGAGGTCCAGCCGGGCGGTCCAGCTTGGCGGGGTGAGGGCCTCGCGGCGGAAGTGCTCACGAAGCCGGTCCACCTCGGGTGCGAGGCCGAGCCGCGAGACGAGCGCGGGGAGCTCCGGACCGCGCAGGCCGAGCTGCCAGGCGACACGGCCCAGCGCACCGCGGTGCTCGGAGAGAGCGGAGAGGAGCAGCTCGCGCTCGGTCGCCTCGGCGCCCTCGAGCAAACCGTGCCGGGCGAGCAGCTCGTCGAGCTCGGCCGCGGACGGCTCGCCGCGGCGCCCGGTGTAGCCGTGGCCCAGGGCGCGGAGCAGGGCGACGCGGTGGCCGTGCTGCGCGAGCAGCGACTCGAGCGTGGCCCGGCCCTCGGGTCGCTCCAGCGACTCGAGGGGTGCGCGCTGGAGCTCCCCTTGCGTGAATCGACCGCGGGGCGCGACCGGCGCGGGCGCCTGGGCGCGGCGGCGAGGGGCGATGCGCTCGGCCACCGTCGGGGTGGGGGGCTCGCTCCGCGCGCCGCGTCCGGCGGACGTCGTGCGTTCCTCGCCCGGGCCGGGCGCCGTGGACACGGACGGAGCGGGCGTGGGTGGCGATGTGATGGCGTCTGGCCCGAACGGAGCGGCCGGGGCGGCGTGGAGATCCGCGAGGGCGAGCAGCTCCTCGACGAGGGCGTAGTACCCGGAGCGCTCCCGGAGGGCGGCGGTGTCGGCCGGTGTCCCGCGCGCCAGGTCGACGACGGCGAAGGGGCCGATCGGACGGACGGGTGGCTCGGCGTCGGTCACGGCGCGGACGCGGAAGTCGTCGGCCTCCGACACCGTGGACAGGGCTTCGCGGACCGCTCGCGGGGGTGCCGGGGTTCCGGCGCGCCGGCAGAAGTCGGAGACCGCAACGGCCACGGGGGTGGGCACGTCGTCAGGCTGGCGTTTGCGTTCCCAGGACGCCATGAAGGGGTCGGATGAGACCAGTAGCATCCCCGGACGGGCGCCACGGTCGGTTTCGATGACTCCGGAACACAATCTAAGCAGAGGGGCAGATTCGCAAGTCGATGCACCCTCGGTGGGAGGACTCCCCCTGGGCCCGGGGCTCGGGGTGGCGCTGTACGTCCTCCTCGTGGCTTCGGCCGGGCTGGCCTTCTTCGGACGCAGCTTCCCCGGACGGCTTCCATTCGCGATCGAGCGGGTGACGCCCTGGGTCTTCGCGGTCTTCGTGGCCTGCTTCGCGGTCTACCGCTTCGGTCTCGCCAGCGCACGTAAGTACCCGGCGAGCAAGGCGTTTTTTCAGGTCGGACTGGCGGTGGTGGTGTTCCTGCTGCTCCTGCCCTCGTCCCGGGCGCCGTACGTCCCCGTCGGGACGGCGATCGGGCAGGCGCTGGTAGATCCTGACCCACGGCTCCGCGCGCTGGCGGCGGAAGTGGCGCGCTACCGTCCGGAGGGACGGGGTTATGTTCCCGCACTGGTCCAGGCCCTCTCGGACCCGGACCCCACCGTGCGCGTCCAGGCGCACGCATCCCTCGTCCGGTTGACGGGGGAGGACCTCGGGTCGCCCGAAGCCCCCGGGGCCGTGGAGGCGTGGAGGCGTCGCTACCCGTGAGCCATCCGGAGAACCGATCGGAGCTTCTCAGCCGCTACATGGCCGAGCACGGCCTGAAGAGCACGCGGCAACGGAGCCTGATCATCGACACCTTCTTCTCGATGGGCGGGCACCTCTCGGTGGAGGAGCTCTGGGCCAAGGTGCGCGGGCAGGACGCGCGGGTGTCGGTGGCCACCGTGTACCGGACGATGAAGCTGCTGCACGAGTGCGGCCTTGCGCACGCCCGGAACTTCGGCGACGGGCAGACCCGGTACGAGGCGGCGGTCGGCCGGCACCACCACGACCACCTCATCTGCACCCGGTGCGGCACCATCGTCGAGTTCGAGAACGACCGCATCGAGGCGCTCCAGGACAAGGTGGCCCGCCAGCACGGCTTCCAGGTCACGTCGCACAAGATGGAGCTGTACGGGTTCTGCGAGTCGTGCCAGCGGGCGATCGCCGGGGGAGACTCGCCGCGCGCCTGATAGCCGAAACCACCCTGATTGATCGTTCCTCGCTCGCCCTGGCGGCCGGCCTTCTGCGGTCCGCGAGGCGACAGGCGGCCGGGGCCATCGTCGTGCTCGGCTTGTGGGTCGGCGCGTGCGCGGGACAGTCGGGCAACCCGGCGCCGAAGGTCGACGCCTCGCCGTACCTGGCGGAGCTGCAGCGACTTCCCGTCCTGGGCGGTGGATGGATCGACGGCAGCCAGCTGGCGGGAAAGGTGGTGGTGGTGCAGTTCCTGGCCACCTGGTGCTTCCCCTGCATCGCGACGGCTCCCAGGCTGCAGCAGATCTACGACGAGGATCAGGCGCGGGGCCTGGTGGCGATCGCGGTGGGGATGGACCTCGAGGGACCTCAGGTCCTGCGGCCCTTCGCGGATCAGCTCGGGCTCCGCTATCCGGTGCTGGTGGCTGACGACGCGCTCCGGAACGGGCAGACCGCGTTCGGGAAGGTGGGGCTCCTGCCGACGACGCTGATCATCGGGCGCGACGGGCGGGTGGTCTCGATCTACGCCGGGGTGGCGGAGCAGGGGACGCTGGAGCCGCTCATCGACGAGGCGCTCCGGAAGCCCGCTCGCTGAACGCCGCAGCGCGGTCCCCGGTCCCTGCGCCGACGGCGGTCGGCTGGCGGGCGAGCGGCGCCGGGCGCGTTCCGTGTGTCGACCCTAGTTTTCCGGGACGGAGGACGTTCCGATGGCGAGGGCCGACGCGAGGGAGGCAGGCATTCCGTACCGGGAGCTGGGACGGACGGGGGAGCGGGTCTCGGCGATCGGCCTGGGAGGCTGGCACCTCGCGCTGCCGGGGGTGAGCGAGCAGCTGGCGCTGCGCATCGTCCGCCGGGCGATCGACGAGGGCATCAACTTCCTCGACAACTCCTGGGACTACAACGGCGGGGCGAGCGAGCGGCGGATGGGGAAGGCGCTCCGGGGCGGCTACCGGGAGAAGGTCTTCCTGATGACCAAGATCGACGGCCGCTCGGGCACGGCGGCCGCGCGTCAGCTCGACGAGTCGCTCCGGCGGCTGAAGACCGACCGGATCGATCTGGTCCAGCACCACGAGGTGCTCCGGTTCGACGACCCACACCGCGTGTTCGATACGCGGGGAGCGAACGCCGCGCTGGTGGCGGCGCGGAAGGCCGGGAAGCTCCGGTACATCGGCTTCACCGGGCACAAGGACCCCCGGGTGCACCTCCACATGCTCGAGGTCGCGCGCGAGCACGGCTTTCGCTTCGACGCGGTGCAGATGCCGCTGAACGTGATGGACGCGCACTACCGGAGCTTCGAGAAGAGCGTGCTGCCCGAGCTGGTGAGGCAACGCATCGGCGTCCTGGGGATGAAGAGCCTGGCGAACGGGCTGATCCTGAAATCCGGGACGGTCACCGCCATCGAATGCCTGCACTACGCGCTGAACCTGCCCACCTCGGTCGTCATCACCGGCTGCGACCGCATGAAGATCCTCGAGCAGGCGCTGGAGGCGGCGCGGACGTTCCGGCCGCTGAGCAGGGCGGCGGTGAAGGAGCTGCTGGGGCGGACGCGGCAGGAGGCGCGGAGTGGCGAGCGTGAGCTGTTCAAGACGACGTCGATCTTCGATGCGACGGCGGAGCACCCCGAGTGGATGGGCGAGGAGCCGAGGCGCTACCTGGAGATGATGCCGGGATGAGGGCTGAGCCGCCCGTGCGAGGTCTCGGGACAGGAGGGCGGATCTTGCCCTGAGGAGACGCGGTCGGCGTGCGGGGTCGTCGGCCCGGGCACTGACGCGGCGGCCTGCGAGGGCTCGTGCGCTCCGGGGGTGCGCAGATCCGCGTGGCTGTTTCCCGAAACCTTTTGGAACGCTCGTCCGCTCGGCCGCCGTCGCGTGACCGGAGGAAGCGTTCCATCCGGTTTTCCAGACCGGCTTCCAGCGTCACCCTGGAACGGGCCGCCCAGGACGGCGTCTCGAGACCCATCCCGGAGCGTTCCATCCGGTTTCCCATCCGCTGCTTGAGCTCCATCCTGGAATGCTTGCTCGACGGCACGCTTCCGATGACCGCTTGGACGCGGACCGAGCGAATCTCGAGGCATGAACCTGGGACATACGCTCGGGGCGAGAGCATGCGCTCGAGCGAGCGTTCCAGGATGGTCCTGGAGCGGCCGATGGGAAACCGGATGGAACGGGTCCGAGCGCCTTGACCCGCCTCGCTCCCCAGGACCCGTTCCCTCATGACTCTCAGACCGCGCATGGGAACGGCAGGGAACTGTTTGCACGGTCGCGCGACTGCGGCCGACCGGACGAGCGTTCCAAAATGGCTCTCGAGGCGGCCGCTTCGGGTTTCCCGGATCAGCGCGCCGCAGCTCTTCTGAACCGTGAGCCCGATGCGGCTCCCCGGAGGTTTGCGAGGTCGCGCAGGCCGGCGGGAGGCGCCCCTCGAAAGAACCCCGCAGCCGCCGCATCCCCTCGCGGCAGACGAGCCTCGTCCGTGGTCCCGCGTCCCACACCGGATCCATCCGAAGCTTGCTCCCGACCCCGGCGCAGAGGGCAGTCGCCTTTCTTGCGGGGTGAAGGCCCACTGCTACGGTCCTGTGTCGGCGATGGACTGGATGCGGAGGTACGGCTGGCGGCTGGCGGCGGCAGTGTCCCTCGTGCTCGCTCTGGTGAGCGCGCTCGAGCCGCGAGGGTTCCGCCGCCACGCACGCCTCAAGTCCCAGGCCGATGCCCTCACGCAGCGCAACGCCCAGCTCCGGGAGGAGAACCTCCGCCTCACCCGGGAGGTCGAGGGGCTCCGCGGTGACCCCGCGGCCATCGAGCGCGCCGCCCGCGAGGAGCTGGGCTTCGTGAAGCCCGGTGAGATCGTCATCCACCTCGAATGAGCCCTCGCCCCGCCCGCATGCCGCGCGCGGCGCGGTGGCTGTTCCGCTTCATCGGCCCCGCGTCCGTTCTCGCCGTGGCGTGGCTCCTCGGTCAGGGGCGCCTCCGGGGCGTCGCCGACCCCCGCTGGGACGAGGTGGCCGCCGCCGCGGGGCTGGTCGCCGGCCTCTGCGTCGCCGGAGTCCGCCGGGCGCTCCGCGCTCAGACCGCCGCGCGCGGCCGGGTGCGGGACGACCTCGAGCTCGGCGCACCGGTGGTCGCCGCCGCGTACATGCTGGTCGCCCTCGCCGGTCCAGGGGTGCACCCGCTGGTGTACGTGGTGATGGCCGGGCTCGTGGGCTTCTTCGAGGCCGTCCCGGCAGCGCTCCTCGTCGGGCTGGCGCTCGGATTCGAGGCGCTCCTCACGCTCCGCTCGGGGTGGATCGCCTTCGCGACCCACGCCGCGTTCCTCGCGCTGTTCGCCGTCATCTACCGCGTCGTCCTCAATGCGCGCCTCGCCCTGGCCCGTCGCGCCGAGGAGGAGGCGGTGAAGGCCCGCATCAAGGAGGTGGAGGAGCGGGCACGCACCTACCGGCTGGCGAGCGCCGGCAGCTCCGAGCCCGCCCCGGACGCCGGGAGCCAGTGGATGCTCGCCGCCGTGAAGCAGGTGGAGGGCGCGGTCGGCTCGGTGCTGGAGATCGGCGAGCTCGCGCTGCGCACCCACACCTGCGCCGCCTTCCTGCTCGCCCCGGACGATCGGACCCTCGTGCTCCACGATTGCCGGAGCGCCTCGGAACGGGTCCAGCGCGGAGCGGTCCACGCCGGGGAAGGCATCCTCGCCGGCGTGCTCAAGCGATCGGTCCCGGTGCGGATGGTCTCGCCGTCAGGCCTGCGAGGCGTCACCTGGTACGACGGTGGGCCGGCGCCACGGAGCGTCTGCGCGGTGCCGCTGGTCGAGGCGAGCGGGCAGCTCCGCGGCGTGCTGGTCGCGGACCGGATGGAGCCCCAGCCCTTCGAGGACGGCGAGGAGACGCTGCTCCGCACGCTGGCCGGCGAGGTGCTGCGGGCCATCGAGGTGGAGCGAGTGCTGGTGGAGATCCGCCGCGCCCGTGACGAGAAGGGCCGGTTCTTCAAGGCCATCGAGGACCTCAACCGCGCGGCCAACCTGGATGCCGTCTTCGGCGCGGTGCTCGACGGGGCGCGCCAGCTGGCCGGGCTCGACTTCGCCGCCATCACCCTGGTGAGCGAGCACGAGGGAAAGCGCCAGCACCGGGTCGCGCGGATGAGCGGCACGAGCCCCGCCGGCAAGACCCTCGAGGGCCGGGTCTTCGGGGACAACAACGGCCTGGTGGCCAACGTCGTCCGCTACGGGACGCCGCTCCCGGGGCGCGACCTGCGCGCGATGGACCGGCAGGTGGTCTTCGACGACGACACCCGGGTCCGCGGCCTCGGCGCGCTGAAGATCCTCCCCCTGGCCGCCGGCGACCGGATCCTCGGCACGCTGGTCGCGGGCGCACGGCGCAAGGCCTCGCTGGACGAGGACGCGCTGCGGATGCTGGAGGTCATCGCGCTCCAGGCCGGACAGGCAGTGCTCCGCGCGCAGCTGTTCGACCAGACCGAGCGGCTGGCCACGACCGACGGCCTCACCGGGCTCCTGAACCACCGCGCATTCCAGGCCCGCGCCGACGAGGCCCTGGCGCAGGCGCGGCGCTACGGACGCGCGTGCGCGCTGCTGCTCACCGACGTGGACCACTTCAAGTCGGTGAACGACACCTACGGCCACCCGGTGGGCGATCTGGTCCTGAAGGGCGTGGCGCAGATCCTCCGGGAGAAGGCCCGCGACACCGACCTGGTCGCCCGCTACGGCGGCGAGGAGTTCGCCGTCATCATGCCGGAGACCGACGCGAAGGGCGCCCTCGTGATCGCCGAGCGCATCCGCGAGGCGGTGCAGGCCAAGGTGTTCCAGAGCGACGCCGGTCCGTTCCAGATCTCCATCTCGGTCGGAATCGCCGCCGCGCCCGGGAACGGGACGGCCAAGCAGGAGCTGATCGACCTCGCCGACCAGTGTCTCTACTTCGCGAAGCGGAACGGACGGAACCGCTCGGTGCTTCCGCAGCTGATGGAGTCCCCGCGCCGCACGGCGTAAGTCGGACCTCGAATGGAGCCCCTCCACGCGCTGGCGGTGGCCCTGAGCGGGTCGACCGACGCCGCGCTCCGGGCAGAGGCGGAGGCGTGCGCGGCACGCTGGGGCCTGCCGCTCCTCCTGCGCAAGCCGAAGGCCCCCCTCCGCGGGCTCCTCGCGGAGGCCCGGGTGCTGGTGGTGTTCGGGGAGGACGCGGTGTCGCTGCGGGACCGGCTCGGTCACGTCTCCGGTGGGCCGGGGCTGGCCGCGCTGCGACTCAAGGAGATCGCCAAGAGGCGTGCCGAGGATCCGCTCCAGCGCGTGGGGGAGCTGACGTCCGGCGAGCGGGTCCTCGACGCCACGCTGGGGTTCGCCCAGGACGCCCGGGTCGCGGCCAGGCTGGTGGGGCAGGGCGGCTCGGTGGTCGGTGTGGAGTCGAGCCTCCCGCTCGCAGTCCTGGCTGATGCATCGTTGCGGCGGGAGCGGTCCGAGATCCAGGTCCGGCACGGCGATTCCGGCGAGGTGCTCCGGGGACTTCCCCCGTCGAGCGTGGACGTCGTGCTCTTCGACCCGATGTTCGGCCGCGCCCTCGCGGCGCAGCCCGGGTTCGAGATGCTCCGGCGCCTGGCGAACCCGGCTCCGCTCACCCCGGACGTCCTCGCCGAGGCGCGACGGGTCGCGCGGCGCTCGGTGCTGGTGAAGGCAGCCCGGTACACCCCCATGCTCCGGAGCCTCGGACTGCGACCGGAGCACGCCTCGCGGAGCGCTCCCGTCGTCTGGGCGCGGGTCCCGGCGGCTTCGCCATGAGCTAGGATGACCTCGCTTCCGGTGCTCGGGGAGGGAGGCCGATGGGGCTCGTGACCTTGCTCGCCGTCTCGCTGCTTGGCTCCGCCGCCCTGGACGCGGCGCAGACGGAAGGCGCAGCGGAGTCGCCAGGCACCGAGGCCAAGCAGGCCTTCCTTCGCGGCTTGCTGGTGGACACCTCCGCGGTCTCGCCGCCGCTCCGGGTCCGTCATGGCGCGCTCGACCCGGAGAAGGTCCGAGAGGTCGTGTCCTCCCACCGTGGAGAGCTGCAGGGCTGCTACGAGCGTGCGGCGCTCGAGAATCCGCAGCTCTCCGGCAGCTGCACGGTCCGCATCGTGGTCGCGGGCGACGGGACCGTGGGCACCGCGAGCCTCCAGGGCTCGACGTTCCGTTCGATGTCGCTGGGACGTTGTCTGCTTCAGCTCGTCCGGGGCTGGCGCTTCCCGCCGCCCGCCGACGGGAAGACGGCGGCGGTCGACTACCCACTCGTCTTCCGCAAGGACGAGCTCGACGCGGGGTCCTGACCTCGCGAGGCGTCGGTTGTGCGAAGGTTCCCGCACTTCATTCAAGGAGACGGCATGCGCACGACGCTCCACAGGGCACTCGCGATCACGCTCGCGCTCCTCGTGCTCCCCGCGGCAGCTGCGGACGCTCCCGGCCGGCTCATCGACGGCCCCGCCGGGAAGCTCTTCGTGGACGCGCGCGGCAACGCCACTGGCAGACCTCTGCTGATCGTGAACGGAGGACCGGGGTTCGACCACGGCTATCTCCTGAGCTCGCCCGTCTGGGATGAGCTGGCCAAGACGCGTCGCGTGGTCATGTACGACCAGCGCGGCACCGGGCGGTCGACGCCCGTGAAGCCGGAGACCTCACTGACGCTGGCCGATCAGCTCGCGGACATCGAGGCCGTCCGGAAGAGCCTGGGCGTGGAGGACATCGATCTGCTCGGTCATTCGTACGGCGGCGCCCTGGTGATGGCCTACACGGCGCGCTACCCGCAGCGGGTGAAGAAGCTGCTGATCGTCGATTCGGCCGCGCCGAAGTGGAAGGACACGATCTTCCTCTTCAGCCAGGTCTTTCCCGACGTGAACGAGCGCGTGGACAGCTTCGAGTTCGCCGCGCAGTTCGGGGATCGCGCGTCGATCGAGGGTGGACTCCGCGAGTATCTCTCGATGATCTTCTGGGACCCGGACCACCGCGATGCGGTTCTCCGCCAGGTCTCGTTGAAGGGTTTCAGCCGGCACGTGAACGAGGCCCTGGACGCCGACATGGGGCGGTACGACCTCAACCCCGAGATCGCGAAGTTCCGCATGCCGGTCCTGGTGATCACCGGCCGCTACGACATGAACGTCGCGCCGGTCATTGCCTGGAAGATCCACAAGGCGATCCCCGGGTCCCGGCTGGTCATCTTCGAGCGGAGCAGCCACCTTCCGTTCCTCGAGGAGCCGGAACGGTTCAAGCGCGAGGTCGAGGATTTCCTGGCTGCGCGCTGACGACGGGACGCCTCTCTCAGCCCCGCCGCGCCCCCTTCGACGGCCCCTCGCTGCCGACTGGCGCCATCCGGCCGGTGGGGGCCCCGGCCATCTCGTGCGGCATGCGGTCCCGCTGCGCACGGAGGTACTGCATCGGCGAGAGGTAGAGGAAGTTCGACACCCGTGACGTGTAGAGGCAGGCGTACTGCTCCACCTGCGAGCCGAAGCGGCTGTTCTCGTTCCCCTCCTTGAACAGGAGCCCCCAGAAGGGGTTGAACCCGAGCTCGACGTCGCGCTCGAGCACGTCCGCGATCTCGACGCTGCTCCGCAACGCCCGCCGGAGCCTCTCCAGATCTGTCTTCGCCCGCCGCCGATCCTCCTCCAGCAGCGCACGCTCGGCCTCCGCGCCCCCGTTCCGGTCCAGCCGCCGGTCGAGCGCGTTGAGCTGGCCCTTGCGCACGTTCAGCTCGTCGTCGAGGCGCGCGAGGAGCAGCTCCACCTCGCCCAGCCGCGTGATCTCCTCGGCCCGGCCCTCGGTGTAGCGGATCTCGTCCTCGAGCTCCTGCACGACCATGCACGTCCGCCACAGCGACGCCTTCCGGCTCCGGAGGATGTCCCCGTAGATGTGGTCGCCGACGTAGAGGACCTTCTCCCCGCCGATGCCCGTCATCCGCTCCAGCGCCGGGAGGTTGCCGCCCTGGTACACCTTCCACCGCTCGAGGGCCTTCGCCTCTCCGATCACCCGGTTCTCGCGGTTGGTGGAGTCGATCTCGAGGAACGGCCGGCCCTCGGTGAAGAACGCCGGCTTCATCGCTCCGGTGACCACCACGTCGAAGTAGTTCCGCCAGGAGGGGTACTCGCTCACCACGCCGTCCAGCAGGAACGACATCACCACGTCGGTGTAGTCCCAGAGCGAGTTGGTGAGGAGGAACAGCTTCTTGCCGCCCGAGCGCAGCTTGTGCAGCGCGGGGCCGAGCTCGGGGTCGCGGAAGATGTACCGGCCGATGTCCTTGCGTACCTCGCGCTTCAGCGAGTCGTCCCGGTGGACGGCGTCGATCGCCTCACGCACGTCGTCGTAGAGCCGGGCGTACTCCACCTTGCGCCCCTGCCGCTCGAGGAGATCGATGATCGCCGCGTACAGCCACGCCTCGGGCAGCGAGAACAGCGTGTCGATCCACGCGTAGCGCTCGGTGGTCAGGCGGATGCGCTCGTTCCGGTATTGGCGGTGGCACACCTCGGGCGGGAGGGGGGCCAGCCCGTGGTAGGCGCGCCCCACGCTCCCGAACCGGTCCATCTTGATGAGGTTGCCCTGCGCCTTGTCCACCACCAGGCCTCGCATCACGAACTCGTGGTCGTACTGGATCAGCCCCACCTCGGACGGGTAGCCGAACTCGGCCACCAGCCGCGACAGAGTCAGGTCGAACGACAGCTGCTCGATCCGACGCAGGTGGTAGATGGCCAGGGTGTAGTCCATGTCGAACCCGACCATCTCCACGTTCCCCAGCCGGAGATTGCGGTTCACGAAGACCTGACGGGCGCGCTCCACCGGCATCCGCGCCGCCCCGTCGAGCAGGCGGGCGAGCTCGCCATCCGACAGCATCCGGAGCGCCTCCTCCTGGGCGCGGACGGCCTCGGGCAGCGAGGGGCGCGTGTGCAGGCCTCCGTGGAGGGGCTGCTCGGGAAGGGGGGAAGGGTCGTCGCGGCGGAGCATCGGTGGTCGGGGGTGTTCCCTGGGAAGTCCGGTTTCTTGCGGGAGGACCTCCCCGCTGGCAGCGTAGCGCGAGTGGTGAACGCGCGCGCCCGTGCCCGTCGAATCGAGGACAGCGTGCTGCTCGATCGCATCGCCGAGCTCGAGGACCGGCTGCGCACGCTCGAGCGGCAGCTGGGGCAGAGGCCTGCGCGCCGCAGGGCCTCCCGGGGCGCCCAGGCGGCCGATCCGGTCTCCGCGGCGGCGCGCTGCCCGGGGTGCCTGCTGGAGCTCCCTCCGGGACCCCGTGGGGCGGAGTGCGTCTGGTGCGGCTTCGTGTTCTCCGCCGTTCGCGGAGCGCGCGCGAAGTCGGTGCGAAGGCGCCGGGGCAGCGGTATGCAGGGCCCTCCCCGTGAGCCCACGCAAAAAGCCCCAGGCTGAGCTGTTCCCCGTCCAGGAGGCCGTCCTCTCCAACGGACTCCGGGTCCGCCTGGTCCCCGACCACGACAGCCCGGTCGTGAGCCTCTACACCTTCTTCCAGGTGGGCTCGCGCAACGAGCGCCCGGGCATCACCGGGATCAGCCACCTCTTCGAGCACATGATGTTCAACGGGGCGAAGAAGTACGGGCCCAAGGAGTTCGACGAGGTCCTGGAGTCGAACGGTGGCCGCTCCAACGCCTACACCACCCACGACGTCACCGTGTACTACGAGGACTTCGCCGCCGAGGCCCTCGACACCGTGCTCGACCTCGAGTCGGACCGGATGCGCTCGCTCACCATCGACGACCGCTCGCTCAAGAGCGAGCGCGAGGTGGTGAAGGAGGAGCGCCGCCTCCGGGTGGACAACGAGCCGGCCGGTCTGATGGACGAGGCGCTGCATGCGCTGGTCTACGAGGCGCACCCCTACCGGTGGCCGGTCATCGGCTGGATGGGGGACATCGAGGCCATCCGCCGCGCGGACTGCGAGGCGTACTTCCGGACCTTCTATGCGCCCAACAACGCGACGCTCTGGGTGGCGGGCGACTTCGAGCCGGACCGCGTGCTCAAGGCGATCCGCAAGGCCTACGGGGACATCCCCAAGGGGCCACCCGTCCCGGGCGTCGTCAACGCCGAGCCCTCCCAGCGCGGGGAGCGCCGAGCCGAGCTCCGCCACCCCTCGCGCGCCCCCTCGCTGATCGTCGCCTACCGCGGCCCGCAGGTCACCGACCCGGACACCCTCACCCTGGACGTGCTCCAGTTCATTCTCGGCGTGGGCGAGGGGAGCCGGCTGCAGCGAGCCCTGGTCTACGGCAAGCGGCTTGCGGTGAACGTGGGCGTGGACTGGAGCTGGCGGCGCGACCCCGGGATGTTCGCCTTCCACCTGGAGCTGCAGCCGGATGCCGACGTGCGGGCCGCCGAGGACGCCCTCTCCGCCGAGCTCCGGCGCGTGGCCGAGGAGGGAGTGGACCCTCGCGAGGTGGAGAAGGCACGCAACAACCTCCGCGCACACCTCCTCCGCGAGTTCACCTCCAACTCCGGTCGCGCGCACGCGCTCGGCACCTACGAGCTCTTCCTCGGCAGCTGGGAGCACGGATTCGGTCTGCCCGAGGCCTACGGCCGCATCGACGCGGCGAAGGTTCAGGCCGCTGCCCGGCGGTGGCTCGACCCGACCCAGCGCTCGGTCGTGACGCTGGTCCCGGAGGACGTCCGGACGTGACCGCCGCCAAGCATCGCACCGTCCGCGCCGTGGAGGTGGGCCGGGGTCTCCGCCTGCACCGGCTCCGGACGCCGGGTGGCCTCCCGTTCACCGTCGCGCAGCGAGGCCGCATCCCCCTGGTGGCAGTCCGGCTCGTGCTCTCCTCCGGAGCCGCGGGGGACCCCCGGGGCAAGGAGGGCCTCGCGGACTTCACGATGCGGCTCCTCCGCCGGGGCACCGCGCTGCGCGACGCGCACGCGCTCGACGAGGCGATCGAGTTCGTGGGCGCCTCGCTCGGGCTGTTCGCCGGCGAGGACCAGGTGGCGGTCGCCCTGACGACGCCCGCCGAGCACCTGCCGGCGATGCTCCACGTCCTGTCCGAGCTGGTGCGGGTGCCGAGCTTCCCCGAGGACGAGGTGCGCACCGAGCGCGAGCGGAGCCTGGGGCAGTTCGCGAACGACGTGGACGACCCGTCGCTGCTGGCCGACCGAGCCCTCATCCGCACCGCCTGGTCGGGACACCCCTACGGCCACGACGTGACCGGCACCCGCGCCTCGGTGGGAGGCTTCGGCCGGAAAGATGCCGTCGACTTCCATGCCGCCCATTTCGGCCCGCGCCCGGCGCACCTGTTCGTCGTGGGAGCGGTGGACCCCGACGAGGTCGCCGGGCAGATCGAGGAGGCCTTCGACTCCTGGGCGGACGGGCCGCGCACCGGCGTCGAGGTCCCGGCACCCGGCGGCGTCTCGCGCGGCGGGACGGTGGTCGTCGTCGACCGGCCCGAGCAGACCCAGAGCCAGGTCCGCCTCGCCGGACCGGCGTACCGTCGCGGCGCTCCGGTGCAGTTCGCCGCCCAGGTGGTGAACGTCACCCTCGGGGCGGGCTTCACCTCGCGGCTCGTGCGCGAGGTCCGGGTGAAGCGAGGCCTCTCCTACGGGGTGGGCTCGGCCTTCGACACCCTGCGCGCCGGCGGGCTCTTCTCCGTCTCCAGCTTCACCAAGGTGGAGACCACCGGGCGCCTCCTCTCCGTCATGCGGAAGGAGGTGGACCGCATGCGCAAGCGGGGGCCGACGAAGGCCGAGGTGGAGAAGGCCCAGCGGTACCTCGCGGGACTCTTCCCGCTGCGCACCGAGACCAACGAGTCCCTGGCGGCGGTGCTGGCGGACATGGCGCTCTACGGCCTGGGAGACGACTGGCTGGATCGCTACCGGGACCGGGTGCACGCCGTGAGCCGCGCCGAGGCGCAGGAGGCCGCCGCGGCCTACTGCTTCCCCGAGCCACCGCTCACGGTCGTCGTCGGGCCCGCGGAGCGGCTCCGGCCGCAGCTCGAGCGGTTCGGTCCGGTGGAGGTTCTCTCCGCCGACGACGTGCTGTGATCCCCGTCCTCTGGACCGGCGCCGGCCTGGTGGCGGTGGATAAGCCCGCCGGCATGCCCGTGGTCCCGGGACGGAGCGAGGCAGGCGGACCGCCGCTCCGGGAGCGCCTCGAGGCGCAGCTCGGCCAGAGGCTCTGGGTGGTGCACCGGCTGGACCGCGACACGTCCGGCGTGCTGCTCCTGGCACTCGACGCGGCCACGCACCGGGCGGCGAGCCTCGCCTTCGAGCACGGCACGCCCGAGAAGCGGTACCTGGCGCTGGTCTCGCCGCCCCTCGGAGGACCGGTGCGGGTCGACGCGGCGCTGGTGCCGGCCCGCCGCTCCAGGATGCGGGTGGCGAGGCCCGGCGAGGAGGGCAAGTCCGCCGTGACCGAGCTCGTCCCGGTGGAGACCTTCGACGAGGTGGCCCTGGTGGAAGCCCGCCCGCTCACCGGACGCACCCACCAGATCCGCGTTCACCTGCGCCACGCCGGCGCTCCACTGCTCGTCGATCCGCAGTACGGCAGGCCGGATCCGGTCAGCGAGCGGCGGCTGGGCGGAGCCTCGGACGCCCCGGTGCTCGCGCGGACGCCGCTTCACGCCTCACGGCTCGTCCTCCCCGGCAGTGACGGGCTTCCGGCCGCCGACGTCAGCGCGCCGCTTCCGGCGGACATGGCGCGGGCGCTCACCTTGCTCCGTCACTGAGCGACGTGGAAGTCGAGCGAGCGCCCCGGGCGCCCGTCGAGATCCATCACCTCGAGATGGTACTGGCCGGGGTGGTCCACGGTCACGGTGATGGTCTCCACCCGGAGGTTGCCGGAGAAGGGTCCGCTGACGGAGGGAACGACCGTGGCCCCGGGAACGGAGAGGAAGACCGTCCCGGTGAAGCCGGCGTCCGGCGCTCCCTGCGCGCGGAGGGTGACCCCGAAGGGAACGTTCGAGGTCTGATCGCCGATCATCCCGACCGTGTATCCGACGGGCCAGTCGCCCGCGGTGATGTGGAGAGCATCGGTGGCCGTCGCCATCCTGCCGTCGCCCAGCACCACCGTCACGTCGTAGCTCCCCTCGGGCAGCACCGAGGGCAGGAAGTCGGTGATGACGCCCGCGTCCGCCCATCGGCTGGGTCCGAAGGGACGGGGGCCGATGGTCAGCGTGAGCCGGTCGTCGACCACCACGGTGTTCGTCCCGTGATCGGCGACCGTCGGAAGGACCGCGTCGAGGGTCACCGTCACCGGGCCGCTGGTCGAGGCCTGGCGCTCCGGGGGGCTCACCGACACCACGGAGGGGGCGGGGAGGGTGGCCCCGCTGCACCCGGCGAGGAGGAGCGCCCCGAGGAGGACGCGGGCCCGGCTCACCGGAACTCCCCCCGCACGCCCACCGAGAAGACCCCGCCGCCGGGGCGGGCCTCGAGATGGTCGGTGCTCACCTTGGCCAGGGACGGACGGACCTCGATGTACGGCTCCACCGGGCCGACCTGGAGCCCGGCCTGGAGGGCGGCGAACACCTCCCAGCCGAGGGCGCCCTCGCTCAGCTCGGAGTCGAAGGTGCTCGAGAGGTGGTGGGTCCCGACGAGCAGACCTGCGCCGCCGCGCACCCCGAGACGGAAGGTCCCGGCGGCGAGCGCCTCCCAGCGCAGCGCCAGCTCGATGGGGAAGACGGTCAGCGACGAGGTCTGGACGCCGAGCGTCCCCACCTGCGTGCTCATCGACTGGTGCCGAACCCCGACCTCCAGCTCGAGGACCAGCGGGAGCCGGGGAAGGCCGTACCCGAGGACGACCGCTGCCTCGGGGCCAGCGTTGGACCCACCGCCCACGTATCCACCGATCGCGCCGCCGAGCACCCATCTCCCCGGCGGCGGCGGGCGAGGCGGTGTCTCCACCGGTGGCGCGGCGACGGGGCGGGCCACGTCCAGCGTCATCTGCGCGCGCACCGAGCCGTCCAGCGTCCGGGCCACCAGCGGCACCGCGCTCCGGTCGCGGTCGGGGGTGACTCGGTAGAGGAACCGCCGGCCCGCATCCTGCTCGCGCTCGACCTTTGCCCCCTCCGCCACGAGCTCGATCCCCGGGGACTCCTCGGTGTCCGGAACGACCAGGAGCACGTGCACCGACGAGCCGTCGCTGCTCCTCCCGGGGCTCGCGGCGAGCAGCCACGGCGACGGCGGCAGCGTCAGGGGGAGCACCCGGATCTTGCTCTGGTCGGACAGCTCGGCGATGACCCGCGCCTCGTGGGCGTGGGGGCCCACCTCCACCGGGAGCTTCAGACGGCCCTGGCGGTCCGCGCGACGGGGCCCGAATCGCGCGCCGGCCACCTCCACCGTCACCTGCGCCGACGGCTCCGTCTCGATGGCGAGCTCGGTACGCCCCGAGCAAGGCAGGGCGAGCAGCGTGACGTCGGCGAGCGTGGGGGACTCCCCGGACCAGAAGGCGAAGAGCACCAGCGTGGGTGCGCGCGCCTCGGGCGGCGGCGTCCACATGAAGCGGGTGAAGTCCCCGCTGGCGGCTCCCGGGACGAGCGTGCCCATCGAGACCGCGCCGTGGAGCTCCGGCCCGGAGTCGCGGATGGTGATCTCCGCCCGCGCGCGGGGACCGAGGACCAGCCGGGACGGCTCTGCCTCCACCACCGGCGCGGCCTGCGCGGGGGTGACGGCAGCGAGGAGCGCGAGGAGCGGAGCGGGACGCACGTGGCGGCGGCGGCCGAGGCTAGCAGCCTTTCACGCCCGGTCAGCCTTCCTCGGTGGCGTCGGGCGCGTCCTCCGGTCGGTGAGGTGGGCTGAAGGAGGGGCGAGCCGTGCCCGCGCTCCGTCCCTGCACCAGTGTGCGCTCGGCGGCCTTGAAGGCCACGTCCATCTTGTCCTGACGCACGGAGCGCACGATGCCGAGGCCGAAGGTGGGGTGACGGAGCACCTGGTCGACCGCGTAGCTGTGGTCCGGCCGGTAGTCCTCGGCCTTCGAGACATCCAGGGCGGCGAGCTGAGCATCGAACCCCACGACCGTCTTCGGTGTCTTCTCCGCAGCGGCGCGCTTCTGGGCTGCCGCGCTGCGCGACGGGCGCTGTGTGCCCCGGTACACGTGGTCGCTTCCGCACGTGTTGCAGCGCACGCGGGCGACCTTCGTCCCCACCATCGCCAGGATGGTGTGCGCCAGCTCCATGCGGCAGCGCGTGCACGTGGCATCGACTTCGCCGCCTACCCGATGCGTCGCCATGTCTCCGTCCTGTCCTCGCCGTCCGGCCCCGAGCAGCGCCGGAGGCCCGGCGAGCGGCCTGCCTCATGCAGAACGCGCCCCGGGTCCTGTAGCAGAGTAGCCTCGGCCCCGACCGTCAGCCATCCTCAGGAGAGACGACGCCCGTGCCCATCCGCCCCACCCGAGCCGAGATCGACCTCGGGGCCCTGACCCGCAACCTCACGACGCTGCACGCGGCGGCGCCCGGTGTCGACGTGCTGGCGGTCGTGAAGGCCGATGCCTACGGCCACGGCGCGGTCCCCGTCTCGCGCGCGCTCGAGGCAGCGGGCGTGCGCTCGTTCGGGGTTGCCCTGGTGGAGGAGGGGCTCGCGCTCCGGCAGGCCGGGCTGACGAGCGACATCCTCGTGCTCGGCGGGGCCTACGACGGCGGGTGGGACGCCATGCTGGAGCACCGGATGATTCCGGTGGTCTTCCGTCCGGAGCATCTGACGGCGCTCGATGCCGCGGCCGCGGCGCGGGGCGTGACCGCCCGGGCACACCTCAAGGTGGACACCGGGATGGGACGGCTGGGCGTGCTGCCGGGGGACCTTCCCGCCTTCCTGGAGGCCGCGCGCGCCTGCCGGCGCGTCTCGCTGGAGGGGCTCTGCTCTCACTTCGCCAACGCCGACCTCGCGGACGCGGCGCTCACCGCGCAGCAGGTCACCCGCTTCCGGACCGCGCTGGGGCAGATGCGCGCCGCCGGCTTCGATCCGCGCTGGCGCCACCTGTCGAACAGCGCCGGCCTGCTCGCGCTCCCCCAGGCCCGGGACGGCGTCGAGATGAACCTCGCCCGCCCGGGACTGGGGCTGTACGGGCTGCAGCCGGCGCCGTGGCTGCGGCCGCCCCGGGTGCTCGAGCCGGTGCTGAGCTGGAAGACCTCGGTGGTGCACCTCAAGTCGGTGCCGGCCGGGACGCCCATCTCCTACGGGAGCACCTGGACCGCGCCGCGAGCATCCCGCATCGCCACGCTCCCCGTCGGGTACGCGGATGGCTGGTCGCGGCTCCTGTCCAACCGGGGTGTGGTCCTGGTGCGGGGTCGCCGGGCACCGATCGCGGGCCGCGTGTGCATGGACCTGTGCATGGTGGACGTCACCGACGTCCCCGGCGTCGACGTCGGCGACGAGGTGGTGCTCATCGGCCGGCAGGGGACGGAGGTCCAGGACGCGCACCAGCTCGCCGTCTTGCAGAGCACGATCGCCTACGACGTGCTCTGCGCCATCGGGGCCCGGGTACCCCGGGTCGTGGTCGGCGTGCCCTAGGATGCCGCTCCTCGTCCGATGACCACCTCCGACCTCGACTCAGGCCCGAAGAGGAACCCGCTCGTCGGCCTGGTGGAAGGCGTCGGCAACGGCGTCATCGGAGCGTTCCAGACCATCGGCGGGCTGTTCGCCCTGGGGACGTCCGTCGTCGCCTGGACGTTCCGCCCCCCGTTCCGGCTCCAGAACGTCTTCACGCAGTTCGACTTCGTGGGGGTGGGGTCGATCGTCCTGGTGGCGCTGACCGGGACCTTCTCCGGAATGGTGTTCGCCACCCAGTCCTGGAGCGCCTTCGAGCTGTTCGGGGCCGAGAGCCTGGTCGGTCCCACCGTGGCCCTCACGGTCACCCGTGAGCTGGCCCCGGTGTTCAGTGCGCTGATGGTGACCATGCGGGCCTGCTCCGCGATGTGCACCGAGCTGGGGACGATGCGGGTCACCGAGCAGGTGGATGCCCTGGAGACCATGGCGGTCAACCCGGTGCAGTACCTGCTGGTGCCCCGGGTGCTGGCCGGCCTGTGCATGGTGCCGCTGCTGACGATGATCTTCGACACCGCGGGCCTCTTCGGGGGCTTCTTCGTCGCGGTGCCGCTCAAGGGCCTGTCGGTCGGGACGTTCGTGCTCCGCACCCAGAACCTCCTGGCTCCGGCGGACATCTGGGAAGGCCTGGCCAAGGGCGCCGTGTTCGGCTTCACCGTGACCCTCATCGCCTGCTACCGGGGCTACAACGCCCACGGAGGCGCGAAGGGCGTGGGCCAGGCCACCACCCGGGCGATGGTGGACGCCGCGGTGGCGATCTTCATCGAGGACTACTTCATGGGGCTCCTGTTCCACCCATGACCGCCGCGCCGAACAGGCCCCCGATGATCTCGGTCCAGGACCTGTGGAAGTCCTTCGGGGACAACCACGTGCTGACCGGCATCAACCTCGACATCGCCGAGGGGAGCACCTGCGTCATCCTCGGCGGCTCGGGCTCGGGGAAGACCGTCCTGATGAAGCACATGATCGGGCTGCTCAAGCCCGACAAGGGGAAGGTCATCGTGGACGGGGAGGACGTCGTCCCCATGGACGAGCGGGAGCTCGAGCGGGTGCGCCGGAAGTTCGGGATGGTGTTCCAGGGCGCGGCGCTGTTCGACTCGATGACCGTCTACGAGAACGTGAGCTTCGCGCTGCGCGAGCACACCCAGCTCTCCGAGGACGAGATCCGCGCCAAGGTCCGGGAGAAGCTGGGCATCGTCGGCCTGCAGAACGTCGAGGAGCGCTACCCGGCGGAGCTCTCGGGGGGAATGCGGAAGCGGGTCGGGCTGGCCAGGGCCATCGTGCTCGATCCGAAGATCGTCCTCTACGACGAGCCCACGACCGGGCTGGACCCCATCACCACCGACTACGTGGACGACATGATCCTGACGGCCAAGCGGGAGCTCCAGGTGACCCAGGTGGTCATCAGCCACGACATCGCGTCCTCGTTCAAGGTCGCGGACAAGGTGGCGTTCCTGTTCAAGGGCAAGATCGTCGCCGAGGGCCCCCCGCAGGAGCTCCGGCACAATCCGCATCCCCAGCTCCAGCACTTCCTCCAGATGTGGTTCGGGAAGTCGTGAGGGCTTCAGTGCTCCGGAGTAAGGTGACCACTCTGGCCGGCCTCGGAGCGGAAGGACCTTGAAGACGTTCGTCACCCCCTTCCGGGTGGGACTGCTGGTGCTCGCCGCGGTGGGCTTCCTGCTCGCCTTCCTGCTCTTCGTCCGGCGGGGGACGATGGGGGCGGACACCATCACCGTCTACGCCATGTTCCGCGACGCCTCCGGCCTGGGGACCCGGAGCCGGGTACAGGTGGCCGGCATCCCGGTGGGGGAGATCCGGGACATCTCCCTGGTGGGGACGCGCGCCCGGCTGACCCTGCGGCTGCGGAAGGACATCGGGCTGCGGACCGACGCCACCCTCATCAAGCGGACCGAGTCCTTCCTCGGGGACTATTTGCTCGACCTCCAGGTCGGCTCTCCGAACGCGCCGCTGATGCCGGACGGCGGGGAGATCACCCACATCATCGACCAGCAGGGCCTGCAGGCGCTGTTCGACACCCTGGGGAAGATCACGACCGACATCCAGTCGGTGACGACCTCCCTCCGGGAGGCCCTCGGCGGGGACGCCGGGTCGCAGTCGCTGCAGACCATCGTCAGGAACCTGACCGAGCTCTCGCAGGCAGTGAACGACACGGCCCAGCGCTCGAGCCAGAACATCGAGGCGATCCTCGAGAACGTGCGCGACGTGACCGCCTCGATGCGCAGCGCGACGGAGGGCGAGTCTTCCAGCTTCCGCGAGATCGTCGAGAACATCCGTGTCCTGACCGGCGACGTGCGGCGCATGGTGGCCGACGTCCGGACGAACCTGGGGCCGGATGGCGGGGCCGAGCAGCTCGGGTCGCTGGGCAGCTCGCTCCAGCACCTGGACGCGACGTTGAGCAACCTCGAGTCGGTCACCCAGAACGTGAAGGAGGGCCGGGGCGCGGTGGGGCAGGTCGTCTCCGACGAGAAGCTCGGCCGTCAGGTGGGGGAGACCATCGAGGACCTCTCCAACTACGCGCAGCGGCTGGTGGGCCTGAGGCTGGAGGCCAACATCCGCAGTGACTACCTGTTCAACGCCGGCGCGGCGAAGATCGACGCGACGCTGCGGATCATCGCCCGGCCGGACAAGTACTACATCATCTCGCTGATCAGCGACCCGCGCGGTGTCGAGACCACCGAGTACATCCAGACCAACCCGCCGTCGCGCGACGATCCCGCCCTGCAGAAGCGGACGGTCACCAGCATCAACTCGCTCAAGTTCTCGGCCGAGTTCGCGAAGCGGTTCTACTGGGCGACCTTCCGCTTCGGGATCATCGAGAGCACGGGCGGGGTGGGGGTGGACCTCTACTTCTGGAAGGACCAGCTCGCGCTCAAGACCGACTTCTTCGACTTCGCCAACCAGCGGCTCCGGTGGCCGCGGGTGCGGATGAGCCTGCAGCTGACCTTCCTGCAGCACCTGTACCTGAACGCCGGCGTGGACGACATCTTCAACCGGCCCATCTACAGCCAGCTCGACAACCGGGTACTGGCCGGCCGCGACTTCTTCCTCGGCGCGGGCATCGTCTTCACCGACGACGATCTGAAGGCGCTGATCCCGGTGGTGCCGTCCGGCGTCGGACGGTGAGCACGCGTCCCCACGTCGCTCGTCCGTCGACCTGAGGCTCTTCGCGGCCTGGCCCGCGAGGGAGGTCGGGGTGACTACCCGAGCGCCGCCGCGACCTCGTCCGCGTTTCCGAATGCCGAGCTGTACCGCGCGACGAACTCGGCATGCGTGAACCGGTGCTCCTGGCACCCCCGGACCTCGATGGCGTACGCCGCCGCCACCGCGCCGATGCGCCCCGCCACCGGCCAGGGCAGCTTCCGCGCCATCCCGAACACCAGCCCCCCGAGGTACGCGTCGCCCGCGCCGGTCGGGTCCACCAGCGCCTTGATCGGCGCCACCGGCACGTCCACCGGGCCCTTCCCACGCTCCAGCACCGTCGAGCCCTGCTCGCCGCGGGTCACGATGGTCACCGGGGCGATGGACTGGAGCACCGCCTCGCTCTTCCCGGTCTTCTGGGACATGAGCGCGAACTCGTAGTCGTTCCCGATGACCGCCGCAGCCGACTCCATCCCGTCCAGGATCTGCCGCGCCTCCAGCCGCGGCGTCTGCTTCCCGGGGTCGAACAGGTAGGGCACCTTCGCGGTGCGGCACGCCTCCACTGCCTTCAGCATCGACTCGGGGTCGGTCGGGCTGATGACGACCAGATCCGCCGGCCCCAGGCCCCGGCCGCCCAGCTCCAGCCGGTGCCCGTGAGACAGCGCGCCGGCGTAGAAGGCGACGATCTGGTTCGCGTCCTGGTCGGTGTTGATGAAGCAGGAGGCGGTGAACTCACCCGGGATCACCGTCACCCCCGAGGTATCCACGCCGGCGCGGTCCAGCCCCGTCCGGTACTCCGCGAAGTCCTCCCCCGCGGTCGCGATCAGCAGGGGGCCGCCGCCCAGAAGGGCGAGCGTCCACGCGATGTTGCCCGCCACGCCGCCCCGGAGCTTCCGCATGTCGTCGACCAGGAAGCTCACCGTCAGCCGGTGCATCCGGTCGGAGAGGAAGTGATCCCGGAACTTGCCCGGGAAGGTCATGAGGTAGTCGTAGGCAAGCGAGCCGGTGACGACGATGCGCATGGCCGCCCCAAAGCATGGAGGCCCCCGGGTCGGCAAGGTCGTGTAATGTCAGCGGACCAGGAGGCCGATGCGCTTCGCCGTCATCTCGGACATCCACTCCAACCTCGAGGCCCTGACCGAGGTGCTGCGCGCCGTCGAGGCTCAGAAGGTGGACCGGGTGGTGTCGCTCGGAGACATCGTCGGCTACGGCGCCTCGCCCAACGAGTGCTGCCGGCTGGTGCGGAACGTGGCCGAGGTCACCCTGCTCGGTAACCACGACGCCGCCGTGGCCGGCCGGATGGACTACTCCTTCTATTACGAGGGTGCCCGCCACGCCCTGGACTGGTCCGCCGAGGTACTCACCGAGGAGAACCACGCCTGGCTCAGGAGCCTCCCGTACACCTACCGGGTGGGAGAAATCGGCTTCAGCCACGGCTCGCCGGTCGACCCCCGCGCCTACGAGTACGTCTTCGCCCTCGAGCAGGCGCGCGAGCTGGTGCCGGAGATGCAAGATCTGGCCGAGGTGACCTTCATCGGTCACAGTCACCTCTGCAAGGCGTTCGCCCTGGGAAACGGCGAGGTGAACGACGTGGTGGCGCAGAAGTTCTCGTTCCGGCGCGGCTATCAGTACCTCATCTCCGTGGGGAGCGTGGGGCAGCCGCGCGACTACGACAACCGGGCCTGCTTCGTGGTCTGTGACACGACCGCCCGGACCGTGGAGTACATCCGCGTCGAGTACGACATCGAGGGTGCCGCCCGGCGCATCTTCGAGGCCGAGCTGGCGCCGAACTTCGGCCGCCGTCTCTTCCTGGGGGTCTGACCCGTGACGACCCGTTTCCTCGCCGTCGTGCTGCTTCTGGCCGTGACCGGGTGCGCGCGCAAGGAGCCGTCGCCCGAGTACACGCGTGCCTCCGAGCGCTTCAACAAGCTCTACGCCAAGGAGCTGGACGACGCCTACGTCGACCCGGCGATCCGCGAGGTCGAGGCCCTGCTGGAGAAGGTCCCCCCGGATTCCCTCGACGCGCAGGCCGCGAGCCAGCTGCTGACCCGCATCCGCGAGGGCCGGGCTCGCATCGAGAAGACCTCGACCGATCGGGACAAGGCGCTCGCCGCGGCCAGGACGGCCCCGAAGTTCTCCGGTCAATCGGTGAGCCCGCCGCCGGCTCCGCCCCAGCTCGCCAGCCGTCCGGCGCCCGCCGCTCCGGACGCCGGTCCCCCCTCGGCGCCCACTGCCGGCATGCCGATGCGGGAGTTCAATCGCCTCTTCGGGGACTGCTTCGAGGCCGCAGGGCCGGTGGAGGTCAACGGGCGCGGCCCGCGCGACTCCTACTCGATGGTGGACTCGGACCGGTGCCGACGCGCGATGCCGGGCCTGGTGACCTCGGTCGTCCTCGCCGACAGCGAGGCGGTGATGGGCATCATCCCGAAGTCGGCGCTCCGGCGGAGCCTGGCGGACGGGGGAACGCCCCCTGCGGCGACCGACGCCGGGAGTTAGTGTCGGCAGCCCCGCATGCAAGACGGAACCTTCCTCGCGCTGATGCGCCTCGTCCCCAAGTCCGCGCTCTCCCGGGCGGTGGGGACGCTCACTCGGCTGCCGGCACCCGCCGGAGTCCACCGCGCGGCCATGCGGGCCTTCGCCCGGGCCTACCGGGTGGACATGGCCGAGGCCGAGGCTGACTTCGGCGGCTACGGCCGGTTCAGCGACTTCTTCAGCCGGGGCCTGCGTCCCGGTTCGCGGCCGGTGGACCCCGATCCCCGGGTGGTCGTCTCCCCGGTGGATGGGGTGGTGAGCCAGGCGGGCATCCTCGAGCGCGGAACCTGTCTCCAGGCCAAGGGCATCCAGTTCCCGGTGGACCAGCTGCTGGACGACGCCGAGCTCGCCGCCCGGTTCGCGCTCGGTGGCGCGTACGCCACGCTCTACCTCTCGCCGCGTGACTACCACCGGGTGCACTCCCCGGTGGAGGGCACCGTGGTCGCGTCGCGCTATCTCCCGGGCGAGTTCTGGCCGGTGAATCCGGCGACGGTTCGCAACCGCGACGCGCTGTTCTGTCTCAACGAGCGGCTGGTCACGGTGGTCGACACCGCGGCCTTCGGCCGGGTGGCGGTGGTGAAGGTGGGCGCCACCTGCGTGGGCCGGATCCGCGCGGCGTACGACGACCGGCTCACCCACGCCGGACAGTCTGCGGGCCTGCGCAGCTACGTCCCGCCCCGTCCGGTGGAGAAGGGCGGCGAGCTGGGCCGCTTCGAGATGGGCTCCACCGTCATCCTGCTCTTCGAGCCTGGCCGGGTGGTCTGGGACGACCGCCTGGTGCCGGAGGCCGTGGTGCGCATGGGCCAGCGCATCGGAGGCGCGCCATGAGCCAGCGGATCTCCGGCGTGAAGGGGATGAACGATCTCCTCCCGCCCGACATCGCGGTGTGGCACGCGCTCGAGGCGGCGATCCGCGAGACGTTCCGCCGCTTCGGCTACGAGGAGGCCCGGACCCCCGTGGCGGAGGACACCGCGCTCTTCGTCCGGAGCGTCGGCGAGGCCACCGACATCGTCGGCAAGGAGATGTACACCTTCGACGACAAGGCGGGCCGCAGCCTCTCCCTCCGTCCCGAGGGGACTGCGCCCTGCGTCCGGGCATACGTCGAGCACGCCGTCGCGCAGCGCGAGCCGGTGACCCGCTGGTGGTACCTCGGCCCGATGTTCCGGTACGAGCGGATGAAGACCGGCCGCTACCGCCAGTTCTGGCAGGTGGGCGCCGAGGCCTACGGGGTCTCCGCGCCGGCGCAGGAGACCGAGCTCATCGATCTCGCGATGCAGCTCTTCCGTGCGGTGGGCCTGGAGGGGATCCGGGTGGAGCTGAACTCCCTCGGCGACCCGGAGACGCGCGGCGCGTACCTCGAGTCGCTCCGGGCCTTCCTCCGGGCGCACAAGAGCGAGCTGTGCGCCGAGTGCCAGGAGCGGACGGAGAAGAACCCTCTCCGCGTCTTCGACTGCAAGAACCCGGGGTGTCAGGCGGTCCTTGCGGGCGCGCCAGCCATCACCGACGCGCTCTCGGACGAGGCGCGCGCGCACTTCGAGGCGGTGCAGCGCCAGCTCTCGGTCCTCGGCATCCCCTTCCGGGTGAACTCCCGGATGGTGCGGGGCATCGACTACTACACCCGCACCGCGTTCGAGTTCGTCTCCGAGGACCCGGTGCTGGGCACGGCCTCGGCGGTGGGCGGCGGCGGCCGCTACGACCGGCTGGTGAAGGAGCTGGGCGGTCCGGACACCCCCGCGGTGGGCTGGGCCCTGGGGATGGATCGCCTGTGCCTCCTCCTCCAGGCGAAGGGCACCATCCAGCCGGCGCGGCCCGAGCTCTTCGTCGCCGTGGCGGAGGAGGGCGCGGCCGACGCCGCGCTGGCGCTGGTCAGCAAGCTCCGGCGCGCGGGGCACCGGGTGGACTTCGATGCCCGCGGCGGCAGCCTGAAGAGCCAGATGAAGCGGGCGGACCGCTCGGGTGCGACCTTCGCCCTGGTGCTCGGCTCGCGCGAGCTGACCTCGGGCGAGGGTCAGCTCAAGCCGCTGGGTGGGGGCGAGCAGATCCCGGTGCGGCTGGCCGACCTCGAGGTCGCTCTCGCCGCCCGGCGTTGACCCGTTTCCCCAGGAGGGACGAGGCGTGCGACTTCTCGCCAGGCAGCTTCGAGGAACGCTCTGTGCGGCCGTGCTCGTGACGGTCGCCTGCGGGTCCACCCAGGGGCCGGGGTCCAGTCTTCTGGCCTGCGGCCCACAACAGGCTTGCGCGGACGCCGCGGAGCAGTGCTTCAGCACCGCCGCCTGCGGGCCACCTCCTGGCGGGTGCCAGACTCCGGAGACCGGAGATCTGAAGTGCCATCGCACCTGTCTCGACGACAGCTCCTGCGCGGCGAATGAACGCTGCGTTGCGCAGGTGATCTTCGAGCCCCCGCAGGGGACGGACGTGCCGACGCAGACTCATCTCTGCGTGCCTCGCTGAGGCCCGCCCGACCGTCCCGAGCGTTCAACCCGGGAGCAGGGCGAAGTCGTCCGTCCGCGCGAGGTCCAGCCACAGCCTGGCCATGTCGGCCGGCGGCACCACGGTGCGCCGTGCCTCCAGGTCGAACCAGAGGATGAGAGTCTCCACCGTCGCGCAGAGCGCGCCGTCGGCGTCGCGGAAGAAGCGGTTCCGCACCTTCAGCTTCCGGGCATCCGGCGAGATCGCGGCGATCGCCATGTCCACCCGGAACGGCTCGAGGAGCCGGAGCTCCTTCCGGTAGGTGAGGACGTCCTCCACCACCACCGGACCGAGCTTGCGGCGGTACAGCTCGGCCATCGGCCAGCCCCCCGACTCGAGGAAGCGCAGGCGGGTCTCCTCGGCCACGCCGAGGTAGGCTGCGTTCCGCATGTGCTGGTTGAAGTCCATGTCCGCCCAGCGCGCGCGGTACTCCTGGACGTAGGGTTCTCCCATGCCGCGCGTCCTAGCCCAGCCGGCCCTCATCGTCATCGCCGGCCCCACCGGAGCGGGGAAGACCGAGCTCGCGGTCGAGGTGGCCGAACGGCTGGGCGCGGAGATCGTCAGCGCCGACTCGCAGGCGGTGTACCGGCACTTCGACCTCGGGACGGCGAAGCCCGAACCGGCGCAGCTGGCGCGCGTGCCGCACCACCTCGTCTCGGTGATGGAGCCGAACGAGCCGTTCTCGGCGGCGCGCTGGGCCCAGCTCGCCGACGCCGCCATTGCCGGCATCGTGGCGCGCGGCCGTCGTGTCCTGGTGGTCGGTGGGACCGGCCTCTACGTCCGGGCGCTCCTTCACGGGCTGACTGACACCCCGCCCGACCCGGAGGTGCGGCGCTCGCTGGAGGAGGAGGCGCGCCGACTCGGTCCCGAGGCGATGCACCGGCGGCTCGCCCAGGTGGACCCGGCGGCGGCGTCGAAGCTCGCCGTGGCCGACGTCCTGCGGGTGGTCCGCGCGCTGGAGATCCACGCCACGACCGGAACGCGGCCCTCGGAGCTTCGCGCCGCCCATGCGTTCCGGGCCGCGCGGCATGCGGCCCGCATCCACTTCCTCGACCCGCCGAGGGAGGAGCTGGAGCAGCGCCTCGCCTCGCGGACCCGGCTGATGTTCGAGCGAGGCCTGGTGAAGGAGACCGCCCGCCTGGTGGACCGCGGATTCCGGGAGAGCGCGCCGATGCGGAGCGTGGGCTACCGCCAGGCGCTCGCCGTCCTCGACGGGGAGATGACCTCGGAGCAGGCCGAGCGCGAGACGTTCCTCGAGTCCCGCCGGTACGCCAAGCGCCAGCGGACCTGGTTCCGGCGCGAGCCGGGCACGCGGTTCGTTCCGCCGCCCTACGAGGCGGTCTGGGAGGAGGCGGGGCTCTCGGTTCCCGTCCTCGGCCGCCCCCGCTGACCGGCTCCGCTGCGCTCGAGGACACGGGCGAGCATCGCCCGGTCGAGGGGCTTCACCAGGAACTCGGCCGCCCCCGCCTCCAGCGCCTGCCGGCGCAGCTGCGGACCTCCGAGGCCGCTCATCACGTACACGGGAGTGCCGCGGGTGGAGGGGTGCAGGTGGAGCCTCCGGCAGAGGCGGATCCCGTCGACCCGCTCCAGCACCACGTCGAGGAGGACCGCGGCCGGCGGCCGGTGCGCCACCGCGGCCAGCAGCTCCAGCTCGTCGGCGAAGGTGACCACCTCCGCACCGCCGAGGCTCAGCTGCTCCCGCAGCCCCTCGCGGGCGTCGGCGTCGTCGTCCACCACGTAGATGAGCCGAGGATCGCGCGGGGGCTGGAGCACCGGCGGGACCCGCTCCGGCGACCGGAAGGGGGCGCGGGCGAGCGCGCGCACGGCCTCCCACCGCATGCGCCACAGCACCCGGCCCGCTCGTGGCCGCTCCAGCCCGGCGAGGATCAGGTCCGGTGGCTCGGGCCGGTGCCTCTGGCCTCCGCGGAAGGCGCGCGCCGCCTCGGGCCCGGCGTGCCTGGCCGTGCGCCAGAGCGCAGCCGCGGACTCCACCTCGTGCCGGACGCGCCCCACTCCTGCCAGCAGCAGCGCCTGAGTGAGCGCCGAGGGCGGCTCGGTCACCTCCAACAGCGCGCGAGCGACCTGCGTCGCCAGGGAGAGGGTCGGGCCCACCGCGAGGTCCAGGGGATGCCCGAGGGCGTCCGGCCCGGTCGCCACCCATCCCGGGCCGGTGAGCAGCGGGGCGCAACCCGCGGGCACCGCCCGCCGTCCGAGGGCGAGCAGGTCGAACCCCGGCTCGAGGAGACCGTCGCGCGTGGCCTCCACCAGCAGGAGCGAGAGGTCCACCGGCTCGACGTCCGGGCCGAAGGCCAGCGCCCAGAGGCCTCCCGGGACCGGGAGCAGGAGCAGGCCGTCCACACCCGGTGTCGGGCCGAGGAGGAGCTGCGCGAAGGGAAGCGACTGGCTCGTCCCGATCCACGCCTCCGCGCCCTGAAGCTGAGGCCCGCGCGCCTCCGGCTCTGCAGAGGCCGCGCTGACGTCCCGCGGCTCGAGCGCGAAGGCCACCACGTCCGCCCGGGCGACGAGGCCGTGCGAGCGCACCGCCCGTCCCGGCGCTCGGGCGAGCGAGAGCGGCTCGGTTCGCTCCACCGCCCAGGCGCGCACCCGAGCTCCGGCCATCCCGGCCCGGGCGGTGAGCAGCTCGGTCAGCGCGTCGCGGTCCGGGTTCCCGAGGCTGACCACGCCCGGAGGGTAGGGGAGCCACGCCCGCGCTCCTTGCGACAGGACCCGGAGCCCGACCAGGGGCGTCGTGGGCTCGCCGGTCCCCAGCGTGTACCCGAGCAGCGCCAGCCGCGAGCGGCACTGCGGGGTGAGGATCCGCGCCGCGCCGCGGGGCGGGCCGTTCCCGGCGTAGAGGAGCGTTTCCAGGGGTCGGCCGTTGCCGGGTCCGCCGTGGCAGAGCGCCAGGGCGAGCGCAGCGCTCGCGAGCCCCTCGCCCACCACTGCCACCTGCGCCGTCCCGCCCATCCGCTCCTCGACTCCTCAGTGCGTGTCGGTGGTGAGCCCGTCCCCCGGACCCGCGACCTCCACCCGATTGCGCCCCTTGTGCTTGGAGCGGTACAGCGCGGCGTCGGCGGCCGCGAGCAGGCTCGCCGGCTCCTGGATCTGGAGGCCGCTCCCCATCGCCGCGATCCCGACGCTCAGCGTGAGCGGCTGTGGCCAGGGCCAGGGCCGCGTGGCCAGGCGTACGCGAAGCCGCTCGGCGACCACCATTGCCTCGGCCGCGGTCTGGTGCGGAAGCAGGGCCACGAACTCGTCCCCGCCGAACCGCGCGGCGAAGTCGACCTCGCGCAGCTCTTCGCGGAACACCTCACCCATCGCGCGGAGCGCGGCGTTGCCCGCCTCGTGCCCGAATCCGTCGTTGAGCATCTTGAGGTTGTCCAGATCCACCAGGAGGACGGCGAGCGGCTCGGCGTAGCGGGCGGCGCGGGCGAACTCCTCGTCCAGCTTCATCTGCAGGGCGCGGAAGTTGTGCAGGCCGGTGAGGCCGTCGGTGCGCGCCAGGGACTCGAGCTTCGCCACGCGTCGGGCCTGGGTCCAGGCGTGGATCAAGCGCGCCCGCAGCTCGTCCGGTCTGCCCGGCTTGGCGATGAAGTCGGCCGCGCCGTGACTGAAGCAGTCCACCACCGTGCGCGGGTCGCTCTGACCGGAGAGGAACACCACCGGCACCTCGCGCGTCCGCGGATCGGCCTGGAGCACCTCGAGCAGCCCCATGCCACCGAGGCGGGGCATCGACAGGTCGGCGAGGACGAGATCAGGGACGTGGGCCTGGATGAGCGCCACCGCCTCGGTTCCGTCCTCGGCGCCGAGGACGTCCCAGTCGCGGCCGAGCAGCTCCGTCAGCCCGGCACGCGTCGTCGGGTCGTCCTCCACGATGAGCAGAACGGGACGGGCGACGCGTCGGTCCACTGCCGGTCGCTCGCTGTCCGACCAGGGAGACTCGAGTCCACTGCCGGCCAGGGGGCGCGCTCCTCTCGAGAGGTGATCCTCCCGCGCCGCGCGGGAAGAGCTGCCCAGGTGAGCAATCCACGTGCCCCGCGAGGACCAGTCAGTTCAGCGACTTCCGGAAGTGTGCTGGAAAACGACAGGAAGAAACTCCAGCCCTTCTGCTCAGCGACGCTGGAACTGAACCCGCCTTCCGCCACCGAAGTCCTGGGGCGGGGCCTCCAGGTTGAACTGCCACCACATCGGCTCCCAGGCCCGCATCTTCATCCGCTTGTCGTTCTGGAGGGCGGTGAGGGCGGCCTTCAGCTTCTCGTCGCTCGGGTTGGCGGCGACGGCGCGCCCGAGAACGCCGATCGCCTTGTCGCGTTCCTTGGTCTGCTGGAGACACCAGGCGTAGACCGCCCAGACCAGACTCTCCTTCTTCCCGGCCTTGACGGCGCGCTCGAAGGATTCGGCCATCGGGCCGTACTGCTTGCGCTGGTAGTGCAGGGCCCCGAGCATCGCCTGGGACATCGCGTCCCGCGAGCTGGCCTGGGTGAGGTGCGGCTCGGCGGCGGCGTAGTCCTTGGTCATGTAGTGGAGGATGCCGATCTGCCCGTGCACCTGGGACGCGACCATGATCTGCCAGCGGTCGTACTGCAGGCCCTGCTCGAGGATCTTCACCGCCTTCGCGACCTTGGGGGCCTGCTCGCGCGGGCTGGAGATGCTCTGGAGCTCCTTCTGGGCGGTGCTCACCAGCGCCTTGAGCTTCTCGGCAACGCGTCGTGCGAGGAGGATGTAGGCGCCGACGAAGATCAGGACACCGGGGATGACGCCCGCGAGCAGCGGCAGCCCCGCGAGCCGCACCGCGATCGTCACCAGGAGCCCCGCGGCGAAGGCGATGAGCAGGTTGTACATGGCGGGGACGTGCTAGACCCGGCGCCGCGGCGTCGCAAGGCCCTCTGTCGAAATTGGTAGACGAGGCAGACTCAAAATCTGCTGCGGTGACCCCGCGTCCCGGTTCGAGTCCGGGGAGGGCCACAGGCCGCGCCCGGCGCCGCGGGCGGGCTCACGGTCCGGTGAAGCGGATGACCTTCACCACCAGGTTGTCGCCCTCGGCGCTCGGCTTCTGGACGATCATCCCGTCCCCGCCGCAGTCACATGCCGAGCGTCGGGCGTTCTCGGCGACCGCCGTCGCGTCCACCGGCGTCCGCAGCGTGGCCTTCACCTCGGTGTCCACGAGGCAGACCGGCTCGAACGGCCGGCCCACCGCGGCCTCGCTGTCGAACAGCTGGAGCAGGCAGCCCGCCGGCTTCGGCGGTGCATTGGCGAGTCGGGTGATTCCCGCCGCGTGGCTGCAGGCGAGCACCGCCAGCGCCGCGACGCATGCGATCCGGAGTTCGCGATGCATCGGTTCCTCCCTTGATGTGGTGGCGAGCCTAGCCCCGCCGGCGAGAGGAGGCCCGAGGAATCTCAGTTCTTCGAGCGGGTCGCGTGCACCGTGAACAGTCGCCGGAAGGGGCCCCCGGGAGGACCGATCTCCCCGAGCTGGAGGTAAGACCGAGGCGTGATCTCGCTGTAGGACTCGCGGAAGAGAAGCACGGAGCCATCGCGCTGGTGCTCGATCTCCTCGATCAGGAACCGCGCCCCATCCCAGCTCAGGCGAATGTCGTCGAGCGAGGCCTTCGGGTCGCACGTGCGAGGGCTCCCGCTGCTGCAGAGCATCCCGGAGAGCCCCGGCCGCTTCCCGTCCCACCAGATGAGCCCCAGCAGCCGCAAGTCGGTCTTGCCAACGGGCAGGTGCTCGTCCTCGAGCAGCACCCGACCGTCGACGCTCGTGTACCAGCGCGCGGCGCCCGTCGATTCGCTCGAGGGCGCTCCTTGCGGTGGAGGCTCGCCGCGGATCGCGAGCACCCAGGACCCGGAGAGCGCGGTAACCAGGCTCCGGAAGCCTTCCTCGGTCGCGGGTGGCGTCGGCGGTCCCGGACTGCCCGCGTCGGCAGCGCGCGCGGCGGGGAGCGGGGAGATGAGCATCAGCGACGCGAGAGCGATTCCGACGAGACGTCGCTGCATTGAGTCCTCCCAGAAGGGCTGAACGTGGGCGCGGCCAGGTCCGTCAGGCGGGGACGAGCTGCTGTCCTCCGTCCACGTCGTAGGTCGCGCCGGTGAGGGCGCCGTTGGTCATGAGGTGCACCGCGAGCGCGGCGACGTCGGCCGGTCCGACGACCCGCCGGATGGGAAGCGTCTCGCGGAGCTGGGTCCGGCGGGCCTCGAGCTGATCGCCGAGGAGCTGTGCCGACAGCGGCGTGTCCACGAACCCCGCGGCGATGACGTTGACCCGGACCGGCGCGATCTCGAGCGCGAGGTTCGCGACCAGCGCGGGGATCGCGGCGGTGAGCGTCGCGGTGAGCGCGAGCCCGATGGCGGGGCGGCGCGCTCCGGTGCCGCTCATGAAGAGGAGGGCGCCTCCCGGGCGGATCTTCCCGGCGGCGTGCCGGGCGATCTGGGTCACGATCGTCAGGTGGTCGAGGCTGCTGCGCACCTGGGCGAGGTCCATCTCCAGGACGCGCCCGTACGGCGGCCGGCCCGCGGTGACCATGACGTGGTCGATCGGCCCGGGGAGGTCGCGGAAGAAGCGCTCGAGGGCGGCGGAGTCCGTGGCGTCGAACGCGGCGGTGGTCGCTGCATCGAGCTCGACGGCGGCGCGGCGGAGGCGCTCGGGGTCCCGGCCGGTGAGGATGATCTTCGCGCCCTCGGAACGTGCGCGTCGCGCGGTCTCGAGGCCGATGCCGGCGCTCCCTCCGAGGACGACGACGGTCTGGCCGAGCAGCTCCGGCGGGCGCTGCGGAGGAGAGGGGTGGGTCGAAGGGCTCATGGGCTGCCTCCCGGGAACCGGGGTGGTAGACCCGCCGCCCCGGCCTCGCAAGGCCCCCTTGGGTCGGCCCCGCGCAACGTGCTTGCACGAGCGGCTCCGGAGCCAGGGCGCGAACCGCACCGGTCCTCCGGGCTCGTGACGGATCCCCGTGGGCCGCGCAATCCGACTTGGGAGTCTGCTCACCGGCGCGAGCGGAGGCAGACAGGTGCAAGGAAGATCGGGTCGTGGCGCACGGCGCAGGCCTGGACGGGCGCGCGTGTCGGAGTCCCTCGTCGCTGCATTGCTCGTCGGATTCGCGGGCTGCGACGGGAGCATCACCGGAGGCTCGGAGTCCGCGCCGGCCGGCGGCAGCAACGGCGGCACCCAGAACGGCGGCGCTCCCGGAGGCGGATCGGGTCAGGACGGCGGGGCGGGGCCTCCGCCCGACGCCGGCCCGCCGGACCCGCTCGGCGCCGCGCCCACCTGCACCAGCGGCACGACCTGGACCCACGGCACGCGCGGGAGCCCGGAGATGGAGCCGGGCCACGCCTGCGTCACCTGCCATGCCCAGCAAGGCGGACCTGCCTTCGACGTCGGCGGGACGGTGTACCCGACGGGCCACGAGCCCGACGACTGCGACGGGAGCGCGGCCGGCGGAGCGGTGGTGACGGTGACCGACCGGAACGGCGTCACCGCGAGCTTCACCGTGAGCGGTCTCTCGGGGAACTTCCACGGCATCGCCAGCCTCGCGTTTCCCATCACCGCGAGCGTGACCTTCCAGGGAAGGACCCGGTCGATGGGCACCGCGGTCGCGACCGGAGACTGCAACACTTGCCACACCCAGACGGGGACCAGCTCGGCGCCGGGGCGCATCACCCTGCCGCGGTGACGCCCGCGGCGCATCGATCCGCGCATCAGGTGTCGCCGCGCGAAACCTTGGCGATCTCGCCTCGAACCCGGGGAGCCGGCAGGATGGCGCGCGGATGTCCCGCGGGGACCTGCTCGCCGTCGCACTCTGTCTCGGGCTGTCCGGCGTCGCGGCCGGAAAGACACCGGTGCGGAAGCCTCCGGCGCACGTCGTGCTCGATTACCGCCGCCAGGCCGGCGCCGAGCGCTGCCCGACCCGCCCCGAGCTGGAGGCGCAGGTCCGGGACATCCTCGGTCGGTCGCCGTTCGCCCGGAAGGCGCCGCGCACCGTGCGTTGCGTGCTGCGTGCCGAGGGCCCGGGTCTCGCCGCCCGCGTGCAGCTCGTGGACGGGCGCTCCGGGCGGGTGCTCGGGGTGCGGGAACTCTCCGCCACGGGTCCCGCGTGCGAGGAGCTCGGCGGCGCGGCGGCATTCGCCATCGCCCTCGCGATCGATCCGCTCGCACGACCCCCGCGTCCCTCGCCCGCGGCGACAGTGACCGCAACGCCCCCTCTGCCTCCAGCAGCGGAGGCGAGCTCGCCTCCGCCCGCCGTGTCCGTGCCCGGGTCGCCTTCCTCCGGCCTGCCGGGGACCGCCGCCTCCGCGGGGGCGGCGGGCGTGAGCGGGGCACCGAGGACCGGACCTCCCACCCGGGGCCGCCTCGCGCCGGACGCGGGGTCGCTCTCGCCGGTCGCGCTCGCCCCGCTGGCGCTGGTCCAGCCACCCGATGCCGGCCCGCCTCCGCCTCTGCCCGACGCCGGAGCCGTCGTCCCGGATGCGGGCACCCGCACTCCCGACGCGGGGACGCAGGGGCTCGACGCGGGCACACCGGTGGTCGACGCCGGCATCTCCGCGCCGGACGCCGGACCGACCGCGCTCGTACAGCCGCCGGACGCGGGAGTCGCCCTTCAGCCCGACGCGGGGACCGATGCACTCGCGCCCGAGGCCGGCGTCCCGGTCGTCGTGGGCGAGCCCTCGCCGCCGCGGACCGGCTGGCGACCGGTGGTCGGGGTGGAGGCCGTCGGCGCTGCCGGCGTGCTCCCCGGGTTCGCGGGCGGGGTGCTCGTCCACGCGGGCGCCGCCTCGAGCACCGCCTCGGTGGAGCTCGAGGGTCGGTGGCTGCCGGGAACGACGCAGGCCTTCGGCACCGGCTCGGTCTCGACCTCGCTGGTGAGCGGCGCGCTCGTCGGCTGCGCACGGTTCGGCAGCTGGGCTGCGTGCGGGCTCGCGCTGGCCGGTCCGGTCAGCGGGAAGGGAGTGGGGTTCGCCCGGTCGCAGGATGCGAGCGCGTGGCTGGTCTCCGCCGGGGCGCGGGCACAGTGGGAGTGGCTGTTCGCGGATCCGGTGGGTCTGCGACTACACCTCGACGGTGCGGTGAACCTCGTGCGGCCGCGGTTCCTCGTGGATTCACAGGAAGCCTGGGCAGTTCCATCCTTCTCGATGTGGGTCGGTGGAGGCCTCTTTGGGCGCTTCTGACGGTGACGGACCGTCCGGGTCCGCCACAATCAAGCAAGGAGTGCTGTCCGCCGCTTCCCCGGCTCCGGGAGCCGCCATGGGCTTCCCCGATGACACCGCTTTCGCGGCGGCCTACGACACGGAGTTCGAGGCGGTATGGCTGTACCTGAGACGGCTGGGGGTGCCGGAGGCCGACGTGGAGGACGCGGTTCATGACGTGTTCGTGGTGGCCCATCGCCGCTATGGCACGTACGACCGCGCGCGCCCGCTCCGCCCGTGGCTCCTCGGCATCGCCTTCCGCATCGCCGCGCAGTGGCGGCGCCGCCACCGGCTCGAGGTCCCGGTCGCGCAGCCCGAGAGGGAGTTCCCGGACGACGCACGCGCTCCGGACGAGGTGGTCGCATCCCGGCAGGCCAGCCGGCGGTTGCACGCGGCGCTCGCACGGCTCGACATCGATCAGCGCGCCGTGGTGGTGATGCACGACCTGAACGGCATCCCCGTGCCGGAGATCGCCTCCGCGCTCGACGTGCCCCTCAACACCGTCTACTCGCGGCTCCGGCTCGGCCGGGCGAAGATCACCGCTGCGCTCCGAGGTGAGCCGTGAGCGAGCGGCTCCCCGGAGAGCTCCCCGATGAGTGGGAGGACCTCGGCCGCGCGGACGCGTCCGAGCTCGCGCCTCCTGCGGGGGCGAAGGAGCGGGTGCAGCGGCGCGTGGCGGTCACCCTCGGGCTGGGCGCCGGGTTCCTCGCCGCGACCGCCGCTGGCTCGAGCGCCGCCGCGGCGGGCCTCGGTGGGGCGGGGGCCGCCGGAGGTGCTGGAGCCGCCGGTGGCGGCACCGGTGCTGCGGCGACCGGCCTCGCCGGGGCGCTCCTGGTGAAGAAGCTCCTGGTGATGGGAGTCGTCGCGGCGGTCGGCGTCGGCGGCGGCACCGCGGCCTACCTCGAGGTTCGCTCGGAGCGGGCGCGAAGCCGGGCTCCGGTCGTCACCCCGCCGCCGGCGCCCGCGCCGGTCGCTCGTCCGGTGGCCCCACCCGTCCCGGAGCCGGCTCCGGCCGAGGCGCCGGTGGACACCCTGGGAGAGGAGCGCGGCCTGCTCGACGGCGCGCGGCAGGACATCGCGCGCGGCAAGCTCCCCGAGGCGGGCGCGCTGCTCGACCGTCACGCCGCGGAGTTCCCCTCGGGCCAGCTGGCCGAGGAGCGAGAGGCGCTGGTCATCCGCCTGCTTCTGCGCGAGGGGCGCGAGCGCGAGGCGCGGTCGCGCGCCCAGCGATTCCGCCAGCTGCACCCGCGTAGCATCCAGCTCCCCGGCATCGACGACGCGCTCCGGGAGCGGCGATGAGAACGGGCGCGATCCTCGCTGCCTGCACGCTCGCTCTGGCCATGGCCTGCACGGTGGATGAGCTCGTCGGCTCGAACGCGCTCTCCGACGGCGGCGATTCCGGGGATGGCGGTGATTCCTTCGATGCGGGGACACCGATCTGCCCGGGGACGGGCGCGGACTGCACCCGGGTTTGCGGAGATCAGGTCTGCAATTCCGGATGTACCGACCTCCGCGACTGCGTGATCGAGTGCTCCGGGACCAGCTGCAGCTTCCGGTGCGAGCACTCGGGCCCCGTCTGCCAGCCGAGCTGCGAGCCCGGGCCCTGCGCGCTGCACTGCACGTCGAGCGGGCCGGAGTCGCTCAACTGCTCGGTGAGCTGCGAGCCGCTCCAGATGTGTGCTGCGGACTGCCATGGAGGAACCTGTGTGGTCGCCTGTGGAAATCTCGAGCCGGCGACTCAATGCGGGCCAGGCGTTTACAGTTGTTCCGGGAGCTGTCCTCCCTGAGCAAAACGTTGCGCTCACAGCGTTCCCGCGGAGCGCACCTCGTCGCTGCCGACCGCAAGCTTGTTCACTGGGTCTGACGCCACCCGGCGGGTCCTCGTCGACCATAGGACGATGCGCGGGAAGCGCCTCCGGAGCGCTCAGCGCATGCCGAGGAGGAGCTGGAGCTGGTCGCGATGGGTCCGGCTCAGCTTCAGCTCGGTCCCGTCCTCGAGCAGCAGCGCGTACTCGCCGTGAGTCCTGCGGCGAAGCTGCTTCACGCACCCCACGTTGACGATGGCCGACCGGTGCACCCGGGCAAAGCGACGCGGGTTGAGGCGCGTCTCGAGGTTCCGGAGCGACTCCCGGAGGAGGTGCTCCTTCCCGCCGGCGTGGATCTGCACGTAGTAGTCCTGGGCCTCGATCCACTGGACCGTATCGACGGGGATGATGGTGATCCGGCCGGAGCACTCCACCGCGAATCGCTCGAGCCAGCGGTGGGGACCCGGCTCGGGCGCGGAATCCCGTCGGACGGCCTCGATGCGGGCGCGGGCCCGGTCCAGCGCACGGGCGAACCGGTCGTCGTCGAAGGGCTTCACGAGGTAGTCCGTCGCCTCCTCGTCGAAGGCGCGGACGGCGTGCTCTCCGAAGGCGGTGACGAACACCACCGCCGGCACGTGGACGTCGCGGACGGCGCGCAGGACTCCGAAGCCGTCGAGCTCCGGCATCTGCACGTCGAGGAACAGGAGGTCCGGCCGGCCGGCGCGGACCGCCTCGGTCGCGCTTGGCCCGTCGCCGCACACGCCGACCAGCTCCACGTCGCGCTCCCGATCCAGCAGCTCGCACAGGGTGCGGCGGGCGAGTGGCTCGTCGTCGACGACCAGCGCGCGGAGCCGCATGCCGGTCATGCCCGCGCCGCCGGACGGTAGGGGATGCGCAGCTCGGCCACCGCGCCGCCCTCCTCGGAGGAGCGGAGCTCGAAGACGTGGTCGCTCCCGTAGAGACGCTCGAGGCGGGCGCGGGTGTTGCCCAGGCCGATGCCCTGCCGTCCGGAGGGAGATGGCCCGGCGCCGCTGTCTCGCACCTCGATGCAGAGCATCGGCGCGTCCACGTGCACGCTCACGTCGATGCGTCCCGGACGGTACGCGCTCGCCAGCCCGTGGTGCACGGCGTTCTCCACCAGCGGCTGGAGGATGAGCGTCGGGACCAGCGCCTCGAGCGCGCGCGGCTCGACGTCCACCTGGGTGATGAGGCGGTCCTGGAAGCGGATCTGCTCGATGCGCAGGTAGCGGTCGAGCAGGTCCAGCTCGCGGCGGAGCGGGACGAGCTGCGCGTCGTCCTGCTCGAGGACCCAGCGGAGGAACTCGCCCAGCTCGGAGAGCGTGCGCACCGCGATGCGCGACTCGCCGGAGCGGACCAGCGCGGCCACCGTGTGGAGGGCGTTGAAGAGGAAGTGCGGCCGGAGCTGCATCTGCAGCGCCCGGAGGTGTGCCCGCGCGAGCTCCGTCTCCAGCTCCGAGGCTCGGAGCCTGCGCTCGGCGGCGACGCGGTAGGCGTTCATCGCCTGGCGGATCGCGACCAGGAGGCCGTAGCTGAAGGTGCAGATGAAGAGCTCGCTCGCGAGGTAGGTGAGATAGCTGCGCTGCGGCCAGTGTAGGAGCGGCCGGAGGAGGCCGTTGCTCACGAGCGTGTCGGCCAGCGCCGAGGCCATCCCGAGGAGGACGTGCAGCGGAACCCGTCCCTTCCAGTTGGTCCGGCTGATGGGGAGCGCGTCGGCGAGGGCGAAGATGGGCGGGGTGAAGGCGGCCCACAGCCACATGCTGGCCACCGTGGGCCCGATGTCATCGAGGCCCGGCGGCTGGTGGACCGAGTAGCGGAGGAGCGCGCGCTGGGCGACGACGAACACGCCGGCGGCGGTCCATCCGACGAACGACCAGATCCACAAGGACACGTCGCGGAGGGCGCGAGGGGGCTGCTCGGGGGCCGGGGCCGGGGACTCTGCGCTCATGATCCGAGCGAGGAGAGCACCCACCGGCCCCAGGAAGGACCCGTCATGCAGCATGGCGGCCCGCGGGTGCGGCGACCGGGGCAGGGGACTGGCGCGGGGAACCCGGACGCGCTATGAGCCAGCCCCCGTTCGGCAGCCCTCCCAGGGGCAGCCATCGAAGGGCCCGGGGCTATAGCTCAGCTGGGAGAGCGCTTGAATGGCATTCAAGAGGTCACCGGTTCGATCCCGGTTAGCTCCACTCGGATTCCCGCATCACGGCTGGGCCTCGTGCCGCCAGAGCCGGATGGCGCTCCAGGCGAGAAGGGCCGCCAGCATCGGAAGCAGGACCGAGGTCGGCACGAGCCCCAGCAGTCGTCCGCCGAGAATGGAGCCAACGACGGAGCCCGATGCCATGGCTCCCAGGAAGCGCCAGTTCTCTCGCAGCACGCTGAAGCTTCGGTCCCGACTGTAGCGTGAGAACGCGACGAGCATCGTCGGGAAGCTGACCGCCAGGCTGAGGCTCCCGGCGAGCTTCGGCTCGAGCCCGAAGAGAAGAACGAGGGTGGGAATCAGGAGCTCGCCTCCAGCCACTCCGAGGAGCGCTGCCACGGCTCCGATGCCTGTCCCGGCAAGAAGACCCAGCGTCCACCGGACGGGTCCCTCGGGAAGGCCACGACCCGAGCCTGCGTCGTGGGCCAGGAGGAGCACGCCGGCGATGAGGAGAAGAAGAATCGCGATGACCCTGGCAAGTGTGGCCGAGCGCATCCGGGTCGCCCACCCCGCACCGAACCAGGCGCCCACGAGGCTTCCCGCGAGGAGGTTGACCGCGGTGCTCCAGTGGGCCCCCACCGTCGACCATGGGACGCTCGCAGCGCGCGATGGCAGACCAACGCCCACCACGATGAGGCTGAGCGCCTTGTTGACGATGACTGCCTCGAGGGCCGGGAAGGCAAACGGCCCCATCAAGAGTGGGAGGCGAAACTCTGCACCTCCCAGGCCGATCAGCCCGCCCAGGAGTCCGACGGTGGCGCCTGTGACGAAGGCCAGCGGCAGCCGTCTACGCTCGGGCGACTGGGGAGACGCGGAGTCCAAGTGAGTCAGGGAACGTAGCCGGTTCGTACCGGGGGTGGTCACAGCGATTCCATGGTCCTGGAAATGTGGTTGCGTCGAGCCTTCGATTATTCTAGAAACATCCCATGAAGACCTCGGAGGCGATTGCAGCGCTCGGCTCTCTTGCGCAGGAGACGCGGCTTGCCGTCTACCGGCTGCTCGTCAAGCGGGGCCCGGAGGGGATGCCGGCGGGGGAGATCGGGGACGAGCTGGGAGTTCCCGCGTCGTCGCTTTCCTTCCACCTCCATCAGCTGATGCATGCCGGCCTCATCACCCAGGAGCGACGGAGCCGCCAGCTCATCTACGCGGCGCGTTTCGATCGGATGAACGCGCTGGTCGCCTACCTCACCGAGAACTGCTGCGGCAGTGCGAGCTGTGCTCCCGCCTGTGACGTTCCCCGACCCGTGGAAGGAGTTCGCCGTGAAGCGTCTGCACGTACACGTCGCGGTTGAGAGCATCGAGGAGTCCGTCCGGTTCTATTCGGTGCTGTTCGCCGGCGAGCCGACCGTCCGCAAGCCCGACTACGCAAAGTGGATGCTCGAGGACCCGCGCGTGAACTTTGCCATCTCCGCGCGCGGCCGAGCTCCCGGCGTGGACCACCTCGGGCTCCAGGTCGAGACTCCCGAAGAGCTCTCGGCCGTGGCCAGTCGTCTCCAGGGCGCGCGGACTCGGTTGTTCGACGAGGGTCGGACCACCTGCTGCTACGCGCGCTCGGAAAAGGCCTGGGTGCACGATCCCTCCGGAGTCTCCTGGGAGACGTTCGTGACCTTCGGAGAGAGCACGACCTACGGCGAGACTTCGCCGGAGGACGCCATCGCAGAAGCACGGGCGTGCTGCTCGCGCTGACGGCGATGGCTCCTCTGCCCAAGCGGCTGGTGTCAGAAGGTGTCGGCACGGCGATGCTCCTGGTCGCCGTGGTGGGAAGTGGCATCATGGCGGAACGCCTTGCGGGCGGGAACGTGGCCCTGGCGCTCCTTGCGAACGCCATCGCGACCGGCGGGGCACTGGTCGCGCTCATCCTCGCGTTCGGGCCCATCTCGGGGGCGCACTTCAACCCGGTGGTCACGCTCGCAGATGCAGGTCTGGGAGGCCTGCCGTGGCGCGAGGTCCCGGCCTACCTGCTGACGCAGTGTCTGGCGGCCTTCGTGGGGGTCGCAGTCGCTCACGCGATGTTCGAGCTGCCCGCCTTCACCGCGTCGACGCACGCGCGAGGGGGGATCGCACAGGTTCTGTCCGAGGCCGTGGCGACCTTTGGGCTGCTGAGCGTCATCTGGGGATGTGCTCGCTCGCGTCCCGGCATCGTCGCCTTCGCCGTCGCGGCATACATCACGGGTGCCTACTGGTTCACATCGTCGACATCGTTCGCCAACCCGGCGGTGACCCTGGCCCGCGCAGCGACGAACACCTTTGCGGGCATTCGACCCGCGGATGTTCCCGGGTTCCTGGTCGGCCAGGTCGTCGGAGCCGCTCTGGCGACCGGGCTATTTCGCTGGCTCAGTCCACGAACTCTCGAGCGTGTCGCTCCGGACATCGTCGTCCCTCACTCCAAACCGGAGGCCACGTCATGAAGACGGATCATCCCTACCGCGTTCTCTTCCTGTGCACCGGCAACTCGGCCCGGAGCGTCTTCGCCGAGTACTTCCTTCGCCGGCTCGGCGGCAGCCGCTTCGAAGCGTACAGCGCCGGAGCGGATCCGTCGGGCGTGGTGAACCCGCTGACCCTCAAGGTGCTGCGGCAGCGGTTCAACGTCGACGCCTCGGACGCGCGGAGCAAGTCGTGGGACGAGTTCAACGACGTCACGTTCGACTTTGTCATCACCGTCTGCGACAACGCGCGCGAGCGATGCCCCGTCTGGCCCGGCCAGCCCATCATCGCGCACTGGGGTGTGGAGGATCCGGCTGCCTTCGTCGGCACCGCGGAGGCCAAGGAGCGCTTCTTCTACAACGTGGCACTCACGCTCTACTCACGACTCCAGATCTTCACGGCGCTTCCTCTCGAGCAACTCGATCGGCTCAAGGTGGAGAGACTCACGAAGGACATCGGAAAGGATCGGGTCAAGAAGGGAGACTCCGCGGCGTGAGCTTCGTCGACTGGCGGAATTTGCATTCCATACAGCCCGAGGAATAGAACCGTTCGAGATGCTGCACCGCTGGGTCGCCGCGCTGGTCCTGATCTCGGTCGTCACCGCTCCTCCGGTGGAGCGGATTCGACTGTTCTGTCGGTGGACTGGCGAGGAGATCGCTCCGAACGCATGTCAGGACGAGGCCGGGAGCGAGAGCCCGGGAGTCCTGCCCGACCGGTGCTGTGACCACCGTGTCCAGGCGCCGCTGCCCGCCGCGAAGGCAGACAGCATCCAGGCAGACCCTGCGCTCGCCGTCGCCGTCGTCGTCCAGCTGGAGTGGTTCGAGGCCTTCCAGTCCGTTCCGGCGGAACGGAAGGAAGCACCGCCGCTCCTTCGACCTCCGCTGTCAGAGACACGCATCCTCCTCATCTGAGCGTCGCGCGACCGCCGTCGTCCTGGCTGTCCGTCTGACCTTTCGCTCGGAGGTTGCCCGTGCTCGCGCTCGTCGCGTCCATGGTGGTGGCTGCGGCCCCACCACTTCGTCTTTCCAGTCTTCTCGAAGAAGCCCGAGAACGTAATCCGGAGATCCGGGCCGCACTCGCCCAGGCTCGAGCCGCGGCCGGAGCCGTGCCTCCGGCGGGCGCACTCGATGACCCGATGTTGATGGTCCAGTACTGGAACGGGCCGATCGATTTCTCGACCGTGCCGATCATGATCCAGCTCACCCAGACCTTTCCTCTGGGTGGGAAGCGGGGTGCGCGCGAGGACGCTGCCGCGGCCGACGCTCGCGCCACGCAGGCCGACGCCGCCGCGAAGCTCCAGGACGTCGAGCGCGAGGTGACGCAAGCTTACGGGGAGCTCTTCATGACCGAGCGCATCCTCCAGGTGCACGAGGAGACGCTCGACGTTCTACGGAAGCTGTCCACCGTGGCGGCGGACCGGGTCGCCGCAGGCCGCGGAGAGGTCGTCGACGGGCTGAAGGCTCGCAGCGAGCTGCTCAAGGAGGAGGGGGAACACGAGCGGCTGGTCGCGACGCAGGTCAGTGCTGCGGCGCGGCTCCGGGCTCTCCTCGCCCGAGAGGCCGATTCGCCGCTCGGACCGACCGAAGAGCCGCCACTCCTCGGCACCCTTCCTGCCGATGATGCTCTTCGAGCTCGAGCGCTGGAGCATCGGCCGGAGGTCCAGGCTGCCGGCGCGGCGGTTCAAGCGGCCGAGGCCCGGGTACGGCTCGCGTCGGCTGCTGCGGTGCCCGATGTGACGCCGATTCTCGGATACATGCACGTCTTCGGAGCCCCGCCACAGAACAACTTCCTGTTCCTCGGGGTGCAGGCCAATCTTCCCATCTTCGGCGGCAGCAAGATCGAGCCCTCGGTCTCCGCGGCCCGCGCTCGGGTCGAGGCCGCTCAGGCACTCGCCGAGGCCCTCCGGAACAGGATCACCGCTCAGGTCACCGCCGCCGCCGCGCAGCTCCGGGCCGGACAGCGACTGGTGGAGATCTCCCGTCGGTTGATTCCCCTCGCGCGGCAGACACTCGACAGCTCCCTCTCTGCGTATGCCTCGGGCCGCATCGGGCTCCTCACCGTCCTCGACAGCGAGCGCGAGGCGCTCATGCGCCAGGAAGATCTCGCGCGTCAGCTCGCTGCCTACGCACAGCAACAGGCGGACCTGGAGCGAGCCCTGGGTGGCGGACTGGGGGTTCGCCCGTGAGGACACGCGCTCTCCTGCCAATCGTGGTGCTCACGGGGCTCGTCGCCTGCAGCAAGCCCCCTGCCGGGCAATCCACTTCGCTCGGTGATCTTCGCGTGGAGCTGACCATCGAGCCGGACCCGCCGAGGAGCGGGGACAATCGCCTCCTCGTGACCCTGCGAGACCCCGAGGGAAGACCCGTCGAAGGTGCCCGTCTGGCCTTCGAGTACGACATGCCGGCCATGGGGGCGATGCCGGAGATGAAGGGAGGCGGCACCACCGAATCGCTCGGAGGTGGCCGCTACAGCATCCGCTACCCCCTCCAGATGAACGGCGACTGGACGCTCACGCTGGGCATCGATGCTCCGGGCCATCCCCACACCCAGCTCCGCCTGATGGTCTCGCCGCCGAGGAAGGGCTTCACCCTCGAGAGCGGCGGTGCGGAGACGAAGGCCGAGGGTGTCCCGGGCCTCGGCAAGGCGCTCGAGCTGTCACCCTACCGCCAGCAGCTTCTGGGCGTGCGTTTCGCCACGGCGGAGCGCCGCGAGCTGTCACGGTCACTCCGCGGATTCGGGCGGGTCGACGTCGACGAGCGCCAGCTCGCCGACGTCACCCTCAAGTACGAGGCCTACGTCGAATCGCTCCTGGTCGCCGAGACCGGGAAACCCGTCCGGACGGGTGACCGGCTTCTCACCCTCTACAGTCCAGACCTCCTGACGGCCGAGGAGGAGTATCTCTCGAGCGCCCGGGCCGATCCCGAGGGAGCGTCGAGGCCACTGCAGACGGCCGCTGCCCGGAGACTCCGGCTGTGGGGACTCGGCCCCGGCGATCTCGAACGGCTCCGCGCCCGCGGCACGTCCGATGGGCGCTTCACCCTGAGGTCTCCGGCCAGCGGAGTCGTCCTGGAGAAGAATGTCGTGGCTGGCAGCCGGGTGATGCCCGGGGATGTCCTCTACCGGATCGGAAATCTGGGCCGGGTCTGGGTACAGGCCCAGTTCTACGAGAGCGAGGCCCCCTTCGTCGCCGTCGGCCAGCCGGCGATGGTGTCCGTTCCCGCAGCTCCGGGCGACCGGATCGAAGGGCGCGTCTCGTTCGTCGCTCCGCGCGTGGACGAGAAGACGCGCACGCTTCAGGCCCGGATCGAGGTCGCCAATCCACACCAGCTCCTGAAGCCGGGGATGTTCGCCGACGTTCGAGTCGAGCGGTCCCTGGGCAATTTGCTGTCCGTCCCGAGCGCCGCGGTCCTCGTCTCCGGGGAACATCGTTACGCCTTCGTCCAGCGCGCGCAGGGCCGGCTGCAGCCGGTGGAGATCCTCGCGGGAGCGAGCGCCGGAGAGCTCACCGAGGTCCGCGCGGGACTCGAGGAGGGGGACCGGGTGGTGATCGGCCCGACATTCCTCCTCGGGAGCGAGGCGCAGCTCCGTGACGCCATGCCTCGCTGGAGCGCGCCGTGATTCCGCGACTCATCGCATGGTGCGCCTCCAACCGATGGGTGACGCTGCTCCTGGTCGCGGGGTTGACCGGGGTGGGCGTGTGGGCTCTTCGGACGACGCCGCTGGACGCCGTCCCGGACCTCTCCGAGGTCCAGGTCATCGTTTTCTCGGACTGGGAGGGCCGTTCGCCGGACCTGGTGGAGGACCAGGTCACTTACCCACTCGTCACGACGCTGCTCGGCACGCCTCGGGTGACCAGCGTGCGAGGACAGTCGATGTTCGGATCGTCCTTCGTCAACGTCATCTTCGAGGAAGGAACGGACCTCTACTGGGCTCGGAGCCGGGTCCTCGAGTACCTGTCCACCGCCGCGGCCAAGCTGCCCGAGGGCGTCATCCCTCGCATCGGGCCGGACGCCACCGGGGTGGGCTGGGTCTTCGAGTACGCCCTCGTCGATCGGACGGGCAGGAACGACCTGACCGAGCTCCAGTCACTTCAAGACTGGCATCTCCGGTACGCGCTCCAGGCGCTTCCGGGCGTGGCGGAGGTCGCGAGCATCGGAGGCTTCGGCAAGGAGTACCAGGTGGACCTCGACCCGAACCGTCTCGCCGCCTTCGGGATCTCCCTCGCGCAGGTGATGGACGCGGTCCGGCGGTCGAACAACGACGTGGGAGGACGGGTTCTCGAGATCTCCGGGACCGAGCACTTCGTTCGCGGCCGTGGATACGTCAAGCGGGTCGCTGACCTCGAGAACGTCGTGCTGGATTCACGGGAGGGAACGCCGATCCGGATCCGTGACGTGGGTGTGGTCCAGGTCGGCCCCTCGGAGCGCCGGGGCATCGCGGAGCTCGATGGACAGGGACAGACCGTCGGAGGCGTGGTGGTCATGCGCTCGGGGGAGAACGCGCTCGACGTCATCGCCCGGGTCAAGGCGCGTCTCCAGGAGCTCCAGCCGAGCCTCCCCAGGGGAGTGGAGATCGTTCCCACCTACGACCGTTCGGAGCTGATCCAAGCCAGCATTCACACCCTGCGGCGCACCCTCGTCGAGGAGCTGGTGGTGGTGGCCCTGGTCATCGCCGTCTTCCTGCTCCACGTCCGGAGCACCCTGGTCCCGGTTCTCGTCCTGCCGGTGGCGGTCCTCCTGGCGTTCATTCCGATGCGGTGGATGGGGCTGGGCGCCAACATCATGTCCCTCGGTGGGATCGCGATCGCCATCGGGGCGATGGTGGACGCGGCGATCATCGTCGTGGAGAACATTCACAAGCACCTCGAGCGGTGGGAGCAGGCGGGCCGCCCTGGTGAACGCGCGTCGGTCGTCATCACCGCGTTGCAGGAGGTCGGCCGCCCCATCTTCTTCTCCCTCCTGGTCATCACCCTGGCCTTCCTCCCCGTGTTCACTCTCAGCGGGACGGAAGGTCGGCTGTTCAAGCCTCTGGCCTGGACCAAGACATTCTCGATGGGCTTCGCCGCACTGCTGTCGGTCACCCTCGTCCCCGCGGTGGCGGCACTCCTCATCCGCGGGCGGATCCGGAGCGAGGACGAGAACCCCGTCTCCCGCTTCCTCGTTCGGGCCTACGACCCGGTCTGTCGATTCGCGCTCCGCTTCCGCTGGCCGGTCATTCTGAGCGCTGGTCTCCTGGTGGTGCTCACCATTCCGGTCGTGGGGCGGCTCGGCAGCGAGTTCATGCCTCCCTTGAACGAGGGGACGCTTCTGTACATGCCGACCGCAGTGCCGGGGATCAGCGACACCAGCGCCGGCGACGTGCTGCAGAGGCAAAACGAGCTGCTCCGGAGCTTCCCGGAGGTGGAGCGGGTCTTCGGCAAGGCCGGACGCTTCGACAGCCCCACCGACCCGGCTCCTCTGGAGATGTTCGAGACCGTGGTCACGCTCAAGCCGAAGAGCGCGTGGCCCGCGGGAATGGACTGGGACACGCTGGTCAGCAGGCTGAATCAGGCGGCGCAGTTCACCGGCATGCCCAACGTCTGGTGGATGCCCATCCAGACCCGGACGGAGATGCTGGCGACCGGCGTGCGCAGCCCGCTCGGCATCCAGGTGCTCGGTCCGGACCTGGAATCGATCGAGCTGGCCGCAACACGGGTGGAGGCGGCGCTGCAGCGGGTTCCCGGAACCCGGAGCGCGTTCGCCGAGCGCATCGGGGGTGGTCACTACCTCGACTTCGACATCGACCGGGACGCCGCATCCCGCTACGGCCTCCGGGTCGGGGACGTCGAGGACGCAATCGAGACCGCCATCGGAGGGGCGAGAGTCACGCAGACCATCGAGGGCAGGGAACGTTTCCCGGTGCGGGTGCGCTACGCCCGAGACTTCCGGAGCAGCGTCGACGAGCTGCGACGCGTGCTGGTCGCCGCGCCTTCGGGTGCCCAGATTCCCTTGGGCCAGCTCTCGGAGGTTCGCTTCCGCACCGGTCCGGCGATGCTCCGCGACGAGGGCGGGCGGCTGTACTCGTACGTGTTCGCCGACACGGATCGGCCCATCGCCGATTACGTCGCGGATGCCCGGAATGCGGTGGCCCGGTCGGTGGAGCTCCCCGCGGGGACGCGCCTGGAGTGGGCAGGGCAGTACCGCTACCTGGAGCGGGCGCGGGACCGGCTGAAGCTCGTCGTCCCGCTCACGCTGCTGGTCATCTTCCTCCTGCTGCTCTGGAACTCCCGGAGCTGGGTGGAGGCCCTCCTGGTGATGCTGGCCGTGCCCTTCTCCCTCGTCGGGGCCTTCTGGCTGCTCTACCTCCTTGGCTACAACCTCTCCGTCGCGGTCTGGGTAGGGATCATCGCGCTGGCCGGTCTGGATGCCGAGACGGGCATCGTGATGCTCCTGTACCTGGACCTGGCCTGGCGCCAGCACCGGCCACGAACACGTGAGGAGGCGTTCGCGGCGATCCGGGCCGGAGCCGTGCAGCGCATCCGGCCGAAGATGATGACCGTGGTCACCATCCTCGTCGGTCTTCTCCCGATCCTCTGGTCACAGGGAACGGGCGCGGACGTCATGAAGCGGATCGCCGCGCCGATGGTCGGCGGGGTCGTGACGTCCGCGGCGCTCGAGCTGCTCGTGTACCCAGCGCTCTACGCCGTGTGGAAAGCCCGGGGCTGAACCACCCTGGAGCTTCCGGCACCTACTTGGCGGCGCTCTTGGCCTTGGTCTTCGCGGTGCCCCAGAACGCCTTGCAGTCGGGGCCCATGCTGGCCTCGTGCTTGGCGAGGCACTCCAGCAGCCGCCCCTGGCCGTGCTCGACCGTCGCGCAGAACTTGTCCAGCTCGACCTTGCAGGCACCCTGGATCGCCTGGGCCTTGTCGGTCAGGCTTCCCTTGCACTCCAGCGAGACCTGTTCGGCCTTCTGCTCGAGGCAGACGAGGACCGCTCCGTGCCCGGGCTTCACCTTCGGGCACAGCTTCTTCACGTCCGCACTGCACTGCTTGGGTGGACCGGAATCCGCGGATGCGACTCCGCTGACCAGCAGCGCGGCCACCGCGATCGACGTCGACAGCACCTTCGTTGAACCGAGCATCTGTCCTCCCCGGGAAACGAGTCCCCCACGAGGCAACGGGAACGCCGGCCTGCCCGTGAGGCTGGGGCTCACCGGACACGACCACGCTCGCGCTCGCGGGAGCGGGAGTCCATCGGAATCGTGACCGTCCCAGGTTCGACGCAGGGCGACGTCCGGCAGGGCGACGGGCCTCCCGGACCTCCAAACGCGTGGCTACCTTCCGTCGCCACGGAGGAGGTTTCCGATGAGCGAACCGACGGCACGGGTGTCGAAGATGATCACGGCGAGCCCCGAGGAGATCTGGGCGGCGCTGACCACTCCTCGGATCATGAAGTCCTATTTCCTGGGCGCCGACGTCTCGAGCGACTTCCAGGTGGGCAGCCCCATCACCTTTCGCGGGCAGTTCAAGGGCAAGTCCTACGAGGACCACGGCGCCATCCAGACGGCCGACCCGCAGCGGCGGCTGGCCTTCACGCACTTCAGCCCTCTGGGAGGCCTGCCCGACCAGCCGGAGAACTACCACACGGTGACGTTCGACCTCGCCGCGGTGAAGGGCGGCACCCAGGTGACCCTCACGCAGGCGAATCTGCTGGGGGGCCCGAAGCCGTCCGACGTCGAGCATCGCGCCGAGTTCGAGAAGAACTGGATGACCGTGCTCGACGGGCTGAAGAAGACGGTCGAGAAGCGCTGACCGGCCACGCCGTTCCGCCCCGACCGGGTGGGGTCACCGCCCGGCATCGGCCGGAGGCGGCAGGTAGTCGTGCACGACCCGCGAGACCTGCTCGTCGGGGCGCTGGATGGACGACCGGATGCCGGAGTTCCGCCGGGTCCGGCCCGCGACGGCCTTGAACACCGGTCCCGAGCGGTCCTCGTCGCACTGGAGGCAGTCGTTGAGCCCCCCGTCCGACGCCGTGGAGGCTTCCCCGGACATCCAGCTGCGCATGCAGACGCCGAAGCACTCTCGCTTCGTGTTCTGGACGTTGAAGTTCCAGATCTGCGCGCAGGGGTGGGTGAAGCCGAGCGCCTCGAGGCACTCCAGGGTCCCCGGCGTCATCCCGCACTTCCGGACCGGGCTCGTGAGGTCCGGACGCTCCAGGTAGACCGCGAGGTCCTGGAGCGTCGAGCAGGCCCCGCAGGCGCCGGTGTGCGTGACCCGGTAGCCCTGCTCCCCGGCCTCCGCCGCGCTGCCGAACGTCGCCAGCCGGTAGTGCGTGCGGTCGGGCTCGAAGCGCACGACGCACACGCTCGACGGCGCGGGAAGCGGAGGTGCCCGTCCGGCCCAGGTGGGGTACGGATCCTGGCCCACGGCGATGGGATTCAGCGGCACCGCGGCCCGCAGCCCGGAGAGCAGCCGTGGGTCCACCGCCGCGGCGGGGGGAGGTGCGGGCGCCGAGCTGCAGCCGGTGGCGAGCAGGGACAGCACGAGCGCGGCGGCTCGCATCAGAACGCCTCGCCGGCCCCGAAGTAGATGCCCGCCGAGTCCTGGCCGAAGGCGAGGTCGAGCGTGACGTTGTTCCGAGCCTCCCGGTTCATCATGAAGCGCAGGCCCACGCCCCCTGCCGGCCGGATGCGGGAGAAGAGCCCCTCGCCGGGCGTCGCGTACCCCGGGACGCCGAGCGCCGGGCTGGCGAAGGTCGAGGCATTGGCGAACACCGTTCCGCCGAGGAAGCCATCACCGGTGATCCGGAAGCGAAACTCGGCCTCGGCGTACACCTCGGCGGTCCCGCGGAAGCGCCCTTGCACGTAGCCGCGGCCGGTGCGACCGGCGAAGTCCCAGCCGATGGAGGGGAGCGCGAGGTAGGGGAGCTGCCCCGAGGTCACGCCCTGGGCCAGCACCCAGAAGGCGAGGACGTTCCTCGGCACGTCGGCGCTCAGGCTGACGTAGGTCCGCGCCTCGCCGTAGAGGAGCTGTGCGTTGCGCGTGCTGCCCAGCCACTCGGGATAGAAGCGGTACGAGGCGTTGAGGTACCAGCCGCGATAGGCGTTGATCGTCGAGTCGCGGGTGTCGAACACTGCCTCCAGCCCGAGGCCGGAGGTGTTGTACGCGCCGGTGGGGAACCCGAACTGCTGGCTGTACGCCGCGTGAGTGGTGATGACCGGAGGGACGGCCTCCGGTGCGTACAGCTGGTCCTTGATGCCGTAGTACCGATCGAACCGGAAGCTGGCCCCGAGGTAGACCGGCCCCCAGACTCGCTTGAGGGCCGACTGGTGGAACCGCACCAGGTTGAAGTCCATCGGCTGCTCGCCGGCCATGGTCGAGGTCGTCCCCAGCCCGTTGACCGAGAAGCCCAGTGCCTGGGTCTCGGCGCCGGTTCCGAGCCCGTAGGTCGACTGGTTGGTGATGAGGAGCCGGTAGTCCCCGTGCAGCTGCCAGGAGTTTCCCTCGAGGATGGCGACGTTGCGGGACTGGGCGATGAACTGGCTCTTGGTGGTGAAGAACGCGACCAGGCCGAGGCTGGAGATCGTCGTCGTCTCGGGGTTGCCGAGGTAGATGCCGGCGAGCGTGGTGATGCCCAGGACGAACCCGTTCTGTGGCGTGTAGCCGAACGCCGGGATGATGGAAGGGTAGAGCTTCCAGGGCTCGAGCACTCCGCGGCTCTTCTTGAGCCCGATCATCTCGAGCAGGTCCTTCTCGTCGAAATACCGCACGCACCGCGCCTCGCGACAGACGCTCCCCACGTCGAGGCGGCGGACGCACTCGGTGCTGGTCGCGCACGCGGGCGCCGGGACTCCCCCGTCCTGAGCCGGCGGAGCGGCTGGAGTCGCCTCCTCCTGGGCCCCGGCCGGAAGGGCGCCCGTGGCGACCAGCAGGATGAGAAGGCGGAAGGGGTACGCGGCCATCGCCCGGTCAGATGTCGAACTTGTACTCGGTTCCCACGAGGAACGACGTCCGGCTTCCGAGGAATCCGACCTCCATCCGGAAGTACCAGTTGCGATCCAGGGCGAACTGAGCGCCGGCGACCATGTTCCACACGTCCTGGGGCTTCTTGTTGAGCGAGTACTGGACGGAGGCCGCCGGATCGGTGCCGTCCCTCCAGTCCTGGAGCTTGCCGGCGAACTCCTGGCAGGCCTGCCCGCGCGGATCGTTCGGGCGGAACTCGGCACACCGGGCGTTGATCTGATCGATCGTCCCCTGGGATGGCGGAGGGATGACGTCCGCGAGCTTGACGGACCCTTTGGTCTCCAGCCCGATCACCTGTCCACTCGTCCCGAGCCAGAAGGAGAACGACTGACCGGGCCGGGTGAGGCGGTAGTTGTAGCCGACTCGGAAGGACAGGAGATTCGAACCCATGAGGTCGGAGATCCGGTCGACGTCCGCCACCGACCCGTTGAAGTCCGCGACGACGAAGAATCCCTTGTAGCCGAACTGCGCAGTGGCCCCGAGGGACACCACGAAGGCGCCGCTCGAGGCCTTGGTGGTGAAGGCGGTGGGCGAGGTGAGGTTGACCTCGGTGACCGAGTTTCCGCTCGAGATGACGGTGTAGAAACTGAGGAAGGGAAACACCATGAAGCTCGGCCGGATCGCGAGCGCATTGGCGTGGGCGGTGGACTCGCCGAACTGGATGAAGCTCGCGTCGCGCAGCGGCCCGTTGTTCACGCCGAGCTTGAGGTCGGAGATGAGGATCGACGACTTCTGGTAGTAGTAGTTGACCATCACCCCGAACGCGGGCGGCAGCTCGAAGCCCGCCTTGCGGACCTTGTCGCCCCAGAGCGGGAAGATCGGCCCGTCGTCGGCGGCTGGGGGCGCCGCGGGCGGAAGCGGCTGCACGGCGGCGGCGGGGGCCTGCATCGTGGTTCCGTCGCTTTGCGGGGTTGCCGGTTCCTGTCCTGCGCGCGCGGAGGATTCGACCTGAGTCGAGGTCAACGCCACCGAGACCACCAGCATCAGGACGTTCATCGAATCCTCCGCTCGGTTTGCCCAGGGTGACCCGGGCATGCAAGCTCCCCCGGGAAGCATCGCTCAGTCCATCAGGTTGGAACACCCGTTCCCGTGAGACCTTGGTCCAACCGGACCGGCACTTCGCCGCGGCAGCGGGTTGGAGGAGGATGGTTCGGGGCGAGGAATGAAACCGCTGCTCGTCGTCTATGCCACCCGGACCGGCCTCACCCGGCGCATCGCGGAGTGCATCGCCGCGCGCATCCACGCCCTCTCCCAGGAGGTGGAGGTCCAGGACCTCCGGACCGAGGCTCTCCCGTCCCTGGAGCGCTACTCGGCCGTCGTCCTGGTTGCGAGCGTTCACCTCGGTCGCCAGGTCCGGAGAGTGGTGCGCTTCGTCCGTGCCCGCAGAACCGAGCTGGAGCGACTCCCGACGCTCTTTCTTTCGGTCACGCTCGCCAGAACGGACGCCGGCGGCCCGCCGCTTCCGGACGAGGAGCAGCTCGAGGTCCGGCGCGCCGTGGAGATCCTCGAGACGCTCGCACGAGAGACGGACTGGACGCCTGGAACGTCCGTGCCGATCGCCGGCGCGATGCCCGAACGCTCCGGGCCGCTGCTCCGCGTGCTGATGCGGATCCTCGGACTCCCGGATGTACCCACGCGGGAAGTCCCGTTCAGCGACCGGTCGGCGGTGAACCGGGTGGTCGACGAGCTGGTGCGCGTGGCGGTGGCGCGGAGCAGATCGGCGCCGCCGGAGATGCCCGAGCCGCCCGCCTTCCACAGCGCGGTCGAGGGCGCGGTGCTGGCTCCGTAGTCGCCTGGTCGGTCGTCGATCCGGCGCACGTGGTCGACGCTCCCTGTCCGGATCGGTGCAGGGGTGGCCTGCGGGCCGGGGGCTCGCCGGTCCGCGCGACGCGGATCGAGGGCTGCTACCCCCATGCCGGACCGTGACGTCCGTCTCTTCGCGCAGGCGTGGATTCTCGCGCGAGCGTGCGGTGCGCACGACGCGCGCTGCGGGGCGCGCACCAGTGCTCCGTGCGCGGACAGCGAGCCTTGTGGACGCACAGCAACGCGGTTCACAGGCGCTTGTTGAGCCGGAAGAGTCCGGCTCGAGCGGGGAATCGACAGGGAGGTGCCCCAATGAACGTCGTTCACAGGTCGAGAACGGTCGCGTTCGCGCTGATGGTGGGCAGCGCTGGCTGCGGGACGGGATCGGTCGGCCCGCTACCGGCGGAGCCGGAGGCGGATCTGGATCTCACATCGGCGAGCACGTCGTTGCGCACGTCGCTGCAGGCGCGCGCCGGCGATCCACTGCCGGGGCTGAGCGGGGCGCTGCTCGCGCGCTTCGCCGCGGGGAAGGAGGAGTTCGAGTCCGACGAGACACCCGAGGAAGGTCTGGGCCCCGTCTTCAACGACACGTCCTGCGCCCGGTGCCACACCGACCCGGCCGTGGGAGGAGGAAGCTCGCTCCTCGAGACGCGCTTCGGGACCAGGAAAGCAGATGGAACGTTCGACCCGATGACCGAGCACGGCGGGTCGTTGATCCAGGTGAAGGGCATCGGCGTGGCCGGCGCCTGCGACTTCACCGGAGAGCAGGTCCCGGCGGAGGCCACGCTCGTCTCGCTCCGGCGAACGACGCCTCTCTTCGGTCTGGGGCTGATCGACGCGGTGCCGGAGAGCACGTTCCGCTACATCGCGCAGATGGAGCGCACGCTCTGGCCCGACGAGGCGGGCCGGGTGGCGATGGTCCACGACATCGCCCGGAATCGCGACGCGGTCGGCCGCTTCGGCTGGAAGAACCAGGTGCCCACGGTGCACCAGTTTTCCGGCGACGCGTACCTGAACGAGATGGGCATCACCAGCGCCGAGTTCCCGGACGAGAACTGTCCCGGCGGCGACTGCAGCCTGCTCGCGTGCAATCCGCTGCCGGGGATCAACGACGACGGCGAGGGCATCGTCGCCTTCACCGACTTCATGACTCTCCTCGCTCCGCCGCCGCGGAAGTACATGAGCGGTCAGGCCTGGGCGGGGAAGCGCGTCTTCGGAAGCGTCGGCTGCAGTCACTGCCACTGGGACACCTTCCGCACCGGTGACTCGGCCCTGGCCAGCCTGGACCACGTCATCTTCCACCCGTACTCCGACTTCCTCCTTCACGAGATGGGGAGCCTCGGGGACGGAATCGCGACCGGAGACGCGCGGGGGCGAGAGTTCCGCACCGCGCCGCTGTGGGGGCTATCGGCGATCACGCTCTACCTCCACGACGGGCGGGCTAGGACGGTGAAGGACGCGATCCTGGCCCACGACGGACAGGCGCGGAAGGCGCGAGACCGGTTCGCCCGGGCCTCGGCGGAGGATCAGGCGGCGCTGCTCGCCTTCCTCGGGACGCTCTGAGGCGTCGGGGCCTCAGGGCGGGGGCTCGCCCCCCGTGCTGAACGGGAGCGTGGAGTGCGCGGGGCGCCGCACCTCGGGGCCGCGCGCGCTCCGCCTCGTCTGGGGGCGGCGGATCCGGAACCCCGCCGCCTCCCGACAGGTCTTTTCGTTCAGGAGGCCAGGAAGCTGTTCAGGGGTCGGATCCGAAATTCGGTCCGCTGCTCGGTCTCTTCGGAGGCGACCTGAACAAGAACGGACGCGTGGTTTGGCCCACCACACGCGTCCACAAGCCGAAAGCACCGTGCTCCGCTCCGCGCATGCGGAGAGCCGAGGACGTCGCTCAGGAAGGCAGCACGATGGTTCCTGCGTGCTCCGCCTTCCCGATGCGCTGGACGACCCGGCGGGATTGGAGGAGTCTGGGGTCGGAGGTGGTCGTCTCGCCGGGCGCTACTTGCCCTGGTAGATGCCCATCACGTCCCGGAGGAGCTTCAGGGCCTCGTCCTTGGGGCGCTGGAAGGCGTTGCGGCCCATGATCGACCCGAACCCTCCGCCGTCGCGGATGCCGCGGATCTCGTCCAGCACCGCCGGGGTGTCCTTCGCCTCGCCGCCGGAGAAGATGATGATCCGCTTGCCGTTGAAGCAGCTCTGCACGACGTGGCGGACCCGGTCGGTGAGCGTCTTGGTCGGGATCGCGAACTTCTCGTACACCGGCTTCGCCTCGGGGAGCGCGACCTGGTCCTTGGGCGGCTTCACCTTGACCACGTGGGCGCCCAGCTGTGCGGCCTCCTGGGCGGCGTAGGCGATGAGGTCCACGGCCTGCTCGTTCTCCTTCGCGACGGGAGCACCCCGGACGTAGGCCCAGACGACGGTGGGCAAGGAGTGCTCCTTGGCCTCCTCGAGGATCTCCCGCAGCTCCTGGAGGAGGACGTTCCGCTCTCCGCTGCCCGGATAGATGGTGTAGCCGACGGCCGCACAGCCGAGGCGGACCGCGTCCTTCACCGAGCCGGTCACCGCGGAGGCGGGCTCGCCCTTGGTGATCGAGTCCGAGTTGTTGAGCTTGAGGATGAGCGGGATCTCCATCGCGTAGTTGCCCGCGATGGCCTCCAGGAACCCGAGGGGCGCCGCGTACGCGTTGCAGCCAGCCTCGATCGCCAGCTGCACGTGGTACTCGGGGTCATAGCCGGGCGGGTTCGGCGCGAAGGAGCGGGCCGGGCCATGCTCGAAGCCCTGGTCCACCGGGAGGATGACCAGCTTGCCGGTCCCCGCCAGCGTCCCGGTGTTCAGGAGCCGGGCCAGGTTCATCTTGGTCCCCGGGCTGTCGGACGGGTACCAGGACAGGATCTGCTTCACGCGATCGGTCAGGCGCATGGGGTTCTCCGGAGCTCCCTCGGGAGGTCGAACGTGGGGCCGGGTGTTACACGTCGGGCGAGGGGCTGTCACGCCTCGGCTCACCCCTCGGGCATCGGAGTCCAACAGTCACGCCGTCCGGTGGGTCCGGCCGGGGTCCTAGTGGCGCTCGTGTTCCTCGTCGTGCGTGGCCGGGGCGACGAAACCGGCCCTCGCCTCGGGGTGGCGGATGCGTCCCCCGAGCAGGGCGGTCCGGCCGAGAATGGCCGTGCACAACCCGGTGAGCACGAGCAGAGGGACCGTGACCTCGCGGCCGAAGCCTCTCCGTCGCCAGGCCCAGACGCCGGCGGCGGCCACGAGCACGGCGCTGCCCAGCGCCCACCCGGCCGAGGCGTCGTGCTCGCTCACGATGGGGTCGAGGGTCTTCTCCTGGGGCTTCTCCACCGCCATGACGAGATCCGCGGCGGTGTCCCCCGTGAAGTAGGTGGCCAGCCCCGAGGCGACCCCCACCCAGGCGATGACGATGCCGGTCCGGAAGAGAGGCTCGGACCTTCGCCAGGCTCCGACGACGAGGACGACCAGGGCGGCCGGCACGAGCACCACCGGGATGTGGTTGATGGCGATGTGCAGGTGGGCGACGTTCCACATGGCGTGTCCCCGGTCGGGTGTTCGTCCCGACGACTCGCCGGGGTCGATGCGTATTCCAGCACGCCAGGCGCTGGCCGCGAGCCCCGGCGGTCTAGAGCGCCTTCTCGTAGATCCGGTAGGTCTTGTACCGGCGCGCGCCGATGGACTCGATGGCCCGGTTCATCAGCTCGTTGTCCTCGGTGGTCCAGCCGAGCTCGGCGCCCGAATAGCCGAGCCTCCGGGCCGCCCGCAGGCTCTCGATGCCCAGGAGCGCGTCGAGGCCACGCCGCCGGTAGCCGGGCTTGATCCCGAAGAGGAGCACCCGCAGCCGCTCGATCCGCCGCGCCGCCCAGGCCATCTTTGCCAGGCCCACCGGGACGCCCCAGCGAGTCAGCTGTCCGCCGGCCTCACGGATGGCGACGTTGGAGTCGGGGAGGGTGATGCAGAACGCCACCGGCTCGCCCTTCACCTCGGCGATGAGGCACAGCTCGGGCCGCACGCGCACCAGCGGCCGCAGCCGCGCGGTGATGGAGTCGAACTCCTCCTCGTTCATCGGCAGGAAGAGCCAGTTCCGGTCGAGCATCGCGTTGTAGATGCTCTTCAGACGCCGGATCTCCTCGGGGAGGTCGTGGATGTTCAGCGGCCGGACGCGGACCTGCTCCGACTCCTTCAGCCGGTCGGCGATGCGGACCATCTTCTCCGGCGGGGTCATCGCCGCCGAGATGTCGTAGGCGTAGAGGTCCCGCATCTTCTGGAGGCCCCAGCCCTCGAGCAGCCCGCCGTAGTAGCGGTAGTTGTAGGGCATCATCATTGCCGGCGGGAACTCGAAGCCGTCGATCAGCACGCCGCAGTCGTGGTTGGTGGAGAGGTTCACCGGCCCGGTCAGGGTCTTCATCCCGCGGGACCGCGCGAACCCGGCCGCCGCGTCGAGCAGGGCGTTCGCCACCTCGGGATCGTTCGGCGCGTCGAACATCCCGAAGAACCCGGTCTCGCTGTTGTGGAACTGGTTCCAGAGCGCGTCGTCGATGGCGGCGATGCGGCCGACGACCTGCCCGTTCCGCCGGGCGAGGAACAGCTCGACCTCGGCGTGGGTGAAGAACGGGTTCTTCTTCCGGTTCAGGAAGTCGCGGCGCTCGGCGACGATCGGTGGCACGAAGTACGGGTCGTCCCGGTACAGCTCGAGCTGGAAGCGGATGAACTCGTCCAGCTCCAGGGTGGAGCGGACGGGCGTCACCTGGACGCCGGTCGTGGGGGTCACGGCGCCGGTGGTCGAGGTCTTGCTCGATGCCCTGGCGCGCGAGTGGCTTTTGATGGGTCGGACGGAGGTGGAGCTCATGCCAGTCCCTGCGTGCGGTACCACGCGACGGTGTTCTCGAGGCCCGGATCCAGGAGGTACTCCGGGCGGAAGCCGATCTCCGCGGTGGCGCGGGCCGGGGAGCAGGTCCAGGCCTCCTGGGCCATCTCCTTCGCCTTGTCGCGGTTCATGATCGAGACGGTGCCCAGCAGCCGGCTGCCGATCTCGGCGCCCGCGCCCGTGGCCCAGCCGACGAACTCGGGGACCGAGATGACCTTCGGCTTTCCCCGCCCGAGGGCGCGGCTGAGCGCGATGCAGAAGTCTTCCCAGCTGTAGGGAGTCGGGTCCGACGCGAAGTAGACGCCCTCGGTGGGACTGTCGCGTCGGAGGGTCTTCCCGCGCTCGGCGGCGGCGATGAGCGCCTGGTTCAGGTCGTCCACGTGGACGAAGCTGAAGTGCTTCGGACCGAGCCCGGCCTTGAGGTAGACGCCGGTCTTCCCCATCGCGATCAGCGGGGGAAGGTTGGTCAGGTCACCCGGGCCGTAGACGAACGGCGGGCGAACGACGACCGTGGGAACGCGGTCGGCGAACTCGCGAGCGGCCTGCTCGGCGGCGAGCTTGCTCCGGCCGTACATCGAGACCGGCGCGGGCGACTCATCCTCGGTGCGGGGCTTGCCGATCCGAGCCGGGCCCGCGGCCGCGAGCGAGCTGCAGATCACGAGGCGGGGAGGGCGCTTCTGGCGCGCGAGAACCGAGGCCAGCATCCGGGTCGTCTCCGCGTTGCCCCGGAGGTATTCCTCCTCGGTCCGGGCCTTGGTGAGGCCGGCGACGTGCTGCACCACCTCCGCGCCCTGCGCGGCCTCCTCGACCCCGTCACCGGTGTGGAGGTCGGCCAGCGCGATGCGGACCCCGAGGGCCTTCAGCGCGTCGACCTTCGACGAGCGGCGGACCATCGCCACCACCTCGTCGCCCCGCGCCACGAGCGCCTTCGCCAGCTGTCCGCCGACGAATCCGCTGCCACCGGTCAGCAGGACCTTCACACCGACCTCTTGTAGATCCGGTAGGTCTTGGTCTTCTTCCCGCCCATCATCTCGATGGCCCGGTTCACGAGGTGGTTGTCCTCGAGGGTCCAGGAGATCTCGCCGCCGGTGTAGCCGAGCTTCTTCGCGGTGGTGATCGTCTCCAGATACAGCACCGCGTCGATGCCACGCTTCCGGAACCCCTCCTTGATGCCGAGGGTGATGAGGCGGAGCCGGCGGATCCGCCGCGACGCCAGCAGGAGCTTCAGCAGTCCGATGGGGAGGCCATACTTCGTCAGCCGCCCCCCAGCCGCCTTGAGGGCGTAGTTGGCGTCGGGGATGGTCATCGAGAACGCGACCGGCTCGCCCTTCACCTCGGCGATGAGCACCAGCTCCGGCCGGATGATGGCCTTCATCTCCTTGGCCATGTGGTCGAACTCGTGCTCGGTCATGGGGACGAAGCCCCAGTTGTCCTCCCACGCGGCGTTGTAGATGTCCTTGACCCGCTTCACCTCGTCCGCGAAGTTCTCCATGCGGATCGAGCGGACGACGATTCCCTCGCGCTGGCGGATCTTCTCGGCGATGCGCACCACCTTCTCCGGGGGCGGCACCGAGCTCGACAGGTCGTAGGCCCAGAGGTCCTTGGCCTTGGTGAACCCCGCCCCGGCGTAGAGCGCGTCGTAGTAGCGCGGGTTGTAGGCCATCATGATCGCCGGCGGAGACTCGAATCCCTCCACCAGGACCGCGCACTCGTAGTTGGTGCTGAAGTTGAAGGGCCCCATCATCTCCGGGAAGCCCTGCGCCTTCACCCAGGCGGCCGCGGCGTCGAACAGTCCCTTGGCGACCGCCGGGTCGTCGATGGACTCGAACATCCCGAAGAAGCCGGTGCGGCTCTTGTAGAAGTCGTTCCAGTGCGGATCGTCCACCGCTGCGATCCGCCCGACCACCTGGCCGTTCCGGCGGGCGAGGAACAGCTCGGCGTTGCCGAACTCGAACCAGGGGTTCTTCTTCGGATTGAGGAAGTCCTTCCGCTCCATCTCCAGCGGCGGGACCCAGTTCGGGTCGTTGGCGTAGAGCCCGTAGGGGAAGCGGATGAAGGCCTCCCGGTCGGCCGTGCTCTGCACCGGTGTGACGGTGACGTCGGACGCGGCCACGGAGGAGGGGCCTTCCATGGCTCGAAGCTTCTTCACGGAAGCGGGCATGCGGTCGTGACTCCGGGGCGCCTGCTCAGGCGTCGGGCTGCTTGCCGTTCTTCATGAAGAGGTTGGCGCCCTTCTCGAGGATGAGGCCGGGGATCTCGGTCCGCTTCTCCCACAGACGCAAGGGGGCAGCGCCGAGACGCTTGATGTCATCGGGCTGCAGATTGGCCGCGCGCCAGGTCAGCGTCTCCACCGCGTCGGCGAGCTTCCGTGCCACGTCGCGGCCGGACATCTTGGAGATGGCGGCCAGGGACAGGCCACGCTCGGCGAGCAGCCCGGCCGAGGCCGCCGCCCAGCGCTGCGAAGCCTGGTTGGCGGTGACGAAGGTGCCAGGGCGGGCGACCTTCACCTGCGCGAAGCTGGTGGGCCGGGTCTCGGGAATGATGCTCATCCGCCGGCCGATCTTCTCGAACTGCTCGAGGACCCGGTCCAGCTGGGCGTCGGTGTGGGTGGCCATGTAGCTGGTCCGGAGCAGCGCGTGCCCGGGCTCCACCGCCGGCGGGATGACCGGGTTGGTGAACACGCCCGCCTCGAATAGCGCCTTCCAGAAGCGGAAGCACTTCACCTGGTCGCCCACGAGCACCGGCACCACCGGGGTGACCGAGACGCCGGTGTCGAAGCCCATGGACCGGAAGCCGTTGTGCATCTTCTCCGCGATGTCCAGCAGGCGCGCGCGCCGCTGCGGCTCGGCCTCGATGATGTCCAGGGCCTTGAGCGCGGCGGCGACCTGGGCCGGGGTCATGGAGGCACTGAACACCACCGCCCGGGCGCGGTGCTTGACGAAGTTGATGACGTCGTAGGGGCCGGCGATGACGCCGCCGAGGCTCGCGAAGCTCTTGCTGAAGGTGCCCATGACCAGGTCGGTCTGGGTCTCGAGGCCGAAGTACTCGGCGGTGCCGCGGCCGTGCGCACCGAGCACGCCCATGGAGTGCGCGTCATCGGTCATGACCCGCGCGCGGTACTTCTGGGCGAGCTCGACGATCTTGGGGAGATTGCAGAGGTCCCCCTCCATCGAGAACACGCCGTCGGTGATGATGATCTTTCCGACGTCGGGGTCGGAGGCCTCGAGCATCGCCTCGAGGTGCCCCATGTCCTGGTGCCGGTAGCGCTTCTCCTCGGCGAACCCGAGCCGCACCCCGTCCACCAGGGAAGCGTGGTTCTGCCGGTCGGTGTAGACGATGTCGTGCCGGCCGAGGATGGCGGACACGGTGGCAACGTTGGTCTGGAAGCCCGTGGAGCAGACCAGCGCCGCCTCGCGGTTGAGGAACTTCGCCAGCCGCGACTCGAGCTCCTCGTGCAGGGTGAGGGTCCCGTTGAGGAGCCGGCTGCCGGAGCAGGTGCTGCCGAAGCGGCGCACCGCCTCGATGGCGGCCTCCTTCACCCGCGGGTCACCCGCGAGCCCGAGGTAATTGTTCGAGCCGACCATGATGACCCGGCGGCCCTCGATGTCGACCTCGGTACTTCCGTGCGACGCCTCGATGGGCTTGAAGTAGGGATACAGCCCGGTCGCCTTGGCGATCTTGTCGTCCTTGAAGGCGCTGCACTTGTCGAAGACGTCGCGCATGGAAGGGTCCCCTCCTTCGAGGGACCTCGGCGAGGACTCCTCCAGCCGAGGCCAATGCTTGTACGGACGGCCGTGGGGGGAGTCAAGCAAACCCGAGGCGACAAAACCTCTGAAAAGACAATTGCTTAGGTCGAAAACATCGAGTGCGCCAACAATGGCGCACTTTCATTGAAACGAGCAATTGCTGGCTCACTTCGGGGACTCCGTCCGGGTCGAGCCCGGCTTCCGGAGACCCGCGGAAGCGACCGCGGGGACAGCGGGAACTCTCAGCAACTCCGAGCGATTGAAGGGCTCCGATCCCGATGCTAGAGGGCCAGTCACCCCATGGCGCGCACCCGGCGGTCCCCGAAGAAGCTTCGTCTCGCGAAGAGCCCCCGGACGGCCCGCGCGGCGCCTCCAACCACCATCCGGAAGCCGGCCCGTGGCGAGGGCAAGACGGCGCGCCCGGCGCTTCGCACCTACGATGCCGCCACCGCCCGGCAGCTCGGGGCGGCGAAGAAGGCCTGGGAGAAGGGCGAGGTGGCGAAGAGCATCGCCCGCGCCCCGGAGCGGCGGACCGAGTTCACGACCGACTCGGGCATCCCGCTTCCGACGGTGGTGACGGCGGCGGACCGGATGCGGGAGGACGCGCGCGAGCTCGGACTGCCCGGTCAGTTCCCCTATACCCGCGGCGTGCAGCCCACGATGTACCGGGGCCGGCTGTGGACGATGCGCATGTTCGCCGGGTTCGGATCGCCCGCGGACACCAACCAGCGCTTCAAGTACCTCATGGCGCACGGCACGACGGGCCTCTCGACCGCCTTCGACATGCCCGCGCTCATGGGCTACGACGCCGACCACCCGATGAGCCGGGGCGAGGTCGGCAAGGAGGGCGTGGCGATCTCCACGCTCCGCGACTTCGAGATCCTCTTCGAGGGCATCCCGCTCGATCAGGTCACCACCTCGATGACCATCAATGCCTCCGCCATCGTGGCGCTGTGCATGTACATCGCGGTGGCCGAGAAGCAGGGCGTCCCCATGGAGAAGCTCGGGGGCACCATCCAGAACGACATGCTGAAGGAGTACATCGCCCAGAAGGAGTGGATCGTTCCACCCCGGCCGGCGGTGCGCATCGTCGTCGACATGATCGACTTCTGCAGCCGGCACATGCCGCGCTGGCACCCGGTGTCGATCAGCGGGTACCACATCCGCGAGGCGGGAGCGACGGCGGTCCAGGAGCTGGCCTTCACCCTCGCCGACGGCATCGGCTACGTCGAGGAGTGCGTGAAGCGGGGCATGGCGGTGGACGACTTCGCCGCACGGCTGTCGTTCTTCTGGGACGTCCACAACGACTTCTTCGAGGAGATCGCCAAGTTCCGCGCCGCCCGCCGCATCTGGGCGCGCGTGATGCGGGACCGCTTCGGTGCCCGTGACCCGCGGAGCTGGCAGCTGCGGACCCACGCCCAGACCGCCGGCGTCAGCCTCACCGCGCAGCAGCCGTACAACAACGTGGTCCGCACCGCGCTGCAGGGCCTGGCCGCGGTGCTCGGCGGAACCCAGTCACTGCACACCAACTCGCTGGACGAGACCTACGCGCTCCCCACCGAGGAGTCGGTGACGCTGGCGCTCCGGACCCAGCAGCTCATCGCGCACGAGTCGGGGGTGGACCGGGTGGTGGACCCGCTCGGCGGCAGCTACTTCGTGGAGTTCCTCACCGACGAGATGGAGAAGCGGTGCCTGGAGTACCTCCGCCGCATCGACGAGATGGGCGGCATCATCCGCGCGGTGGAGGAGGGGTACCCTCAGAAGGAGATCGGCGAGAGCGCCTACCGTTACCAGCGCGAGGTGGAGGAGGGTGAGCGGCTCATCGTGGGGGTCAACGCCTTCCAGAGCGACACCGACGGGCCCATCCAGATCCTCAAGATCGAGGAGCGGGTGGCGGAGGAGCAGGTCGCGCGGATCGAGAAGGTGAAGGCCGAGCGGAACGCCGCGGAGGTGTCGGCCGCCCTGGCCCGGGTCGAGGCCGCCTGCCGGGGGACGGAGAACCTCATGCCCCCGGTGCTCGAGGCAGTGAAGTCCTACGCGACCCTCGGGGAGATCTCGGATGTCTTCCGGAAGGTCTGGGGGCAGTATCGCGAAGGCGGAATCTTCTGAACGCGGGCGTACCGGCGTTACCTTTCACACCGAGCTCTCGGATGCCTGACAAGAAGCTCAGAATCCTCGTGGCCAAGCCTGGCCTCGATGGACACGATCGCGGGGCGAAGATCATCGCTCGCGCGCTCCGCGACGCCGGCATGGAGGTCATCTACACGGGGCTGCACCAGACCCCGGAGATGATCGTCAACGCCGCCGTGCAGGAGGACGTGGACGCGATCGGTCTGTCCATCATGTCCGGCGCGCACATGACGCTCTTCCCCGCGGTGATCGACCTCCTCCGGGAGTCGAAGGCCGGGGACATCGAGGTGTTCGGCGGCGGGATCATCCCCGACGACGACATCCCTCGACTGAAGCAGCTGGGCGTGTCCGAGATCTTCACCCCGGGAAGCTCTACCCAGGACATCGTCCAGTGGATCCGTCAGCACATCCAGCCGCGCGCCTGACGGGAAGTCTTCCCGCGCGCGTCGACGTCTACGAGGTCGGGCCCCGCGACGGGCTCCAGAACGAGCTCCGCATCGTCCCGCTGGAGGGGAAGCTCCGCCTCATCGCCGCGCTGGTGGAGGCCGGCGAGCGTCGCATCGAGGCGACCTCCTTCGTCAGCCCCCGCTGGATTCCGCAGCTCTCCGACGCCGAGGACGTGCTGAAGGTGCTGCCCCGGGTGCCGGGGGTGACGTACTCGGCGCTGGTCCCGAACCTCAAGGGGCTGGAGCGCGCGCGTGCCGCGGGCCTCGGCGAGGCGGCGGTGTTCATCTCCGCCAGCGAGAGCCACAGCAAGAAGAACATCAACAAGAGCATCGCCCAGGCGGTCTCCGTCGCCGGGGACGTGACGCGCGGGGCGCTGGCGGCGGGGATGCGCGTTCGCGCCTACCTCAGCGTGGTCTGGGGCTGCCCCTACGAGGGAACGGTGTCGCTCGATCGGGTGGTGGACCTCTGCCGGCGGCTCGCGGACATGGGCATCTACCAGCTGAGCCTCGGCGACACCGTCGGAGTCGGGGTGCCCAACCAGACCGAGGAGATCCTCACCGCGGTGACCCGGTACGTCCCGGTGGAGCGGATCGCCCTGCACCTGCACGACACGCGTGGGCTCGCGCTGGCCAACGCGCTGGTGGGGCTGTCGGCGGGAGTGACGACCTTCGATGCGAGCATCGGCGGGCTCGGCGGCTGTCCATACGCGCCGGGGGCGGCGGGCAACCTCGCCACCGAGGACGTGGTGAACATGCTTCACCGGATGGGCATCGAGACGGGCATCGACCTCGGCAAGCTGGTGGAGGCGGGCGAGGTGGCGCAGGAGCTGATCGGCCGGAAGCTGTCCGGGAAGTACCTCCAGGCCGCGCTCGGCGAGCGGGACCGGGCCCAGGCGCGCCGGCGGGCGGTGACCGCGCAGTAGGGTGCACGCGATGCGGCTCGAGGGCGGGTGTCACTGCGGTCGGCTCCGGGTCGCGTTCACGACGCCGGCGGCGCCGACCGAGCTTCCCCTCCGGGCGTGCCAGTGCAGCTTCTGCCGGCGTCACGGCGCGCTCACCACCTCCGATCCTGCGGGCGAGGTGGTGCTCACCGTCTCCGAGCCGCCGGCCGGCGGGTGGTACCGGTTCGGGACGGGGATGACGGACTTCTGGGTGTGCCCCCGCTGCGGCGTCTACGTCGGTGGTTACGTCGAGTCGGGCGGGGAGGGCAGGGCGGTGGTGAACACCCGCGTCCTGGATGCCCGGGACGAGTTCACGCAGCCACCGACCGCGATGGACTACGGCCGCGAGACGCCCGAGGAGCGGCTCGCCCGCCGGATGCGGGTCTGGTCCCCGGCGCGGATCGAGCGAGCCTGACCGCGCCGGGACGGATCACTCACAGACCAGGGCGCCGCTGATCACACCTTCCTGGCAGGTGCCCTGACAGCACTGGATGTCCGTTCTCCCGTACTCGGACATCTTGAAGGCCTGGCTGCAGTTCTCGCCGTGGGCCTGGCATTGCTCCCCGCCGCACCCGGAGAGGAGAACCGCTCCGAGGGCGCACGCCGCGATGAGAAGTCTCATGTCGCCGGACTCTCCCGCGACGCAAAAACGGTGCGCAAGCACCGAATGGTGACTTCCTCGCGGCCGTCTAGAGCCGGACGCCGGCCTTCCCGAAGGTGTCGCAGGACCGGAGCTCCCCGGTCTGCATCCCGGTCTTGAACCAGGAGACGCGCTGCGCGCTCGAGCCGTGGGTGAAGCTCTCAGGCACCACGGAGCCACGCGACTGGCGCTGCAGCCGATCGTCTCCGACCGCGGCCGCCGCGGCGAGGCCCGAGTCGATGTCCTCCGGGTGGATCAGCTGCTCGTTGTTGCTCGACTTGTGGGTGGCGTTCGCGTGGTGGGCCCACACGCCGGCGTAACAGTCCGCCTGGAGCTCGGTCAGGACGCTGAGCGCGTTGCTGTCCTGGCGGCTCCCGACGCTCCGGCGCATCTGCGAGACCCGCCGCTCGATGCCAAGCAGGTTCTGCACGTGGTGCCCGACCTCGTGGGCGATGACGTAGGCGCGCGCGAAGTCGCCGGGCGCGCCCATGCGGGCGAGCTGGGTGAAGAAGCTGATGTCCAGGTACACGCGCTGATCGGGGGGGCAATAGAAGGGCCCCATCGCGCTCTGGGCGAACCCGCAGGCAGACTCGACCGCCTCCTCGAACAGGGTGAGCCGGGGAGGCTGGTACTGCACGCGAGCCTGCTGGGGCAGCACCGCGGTCCAGGCGTCCTCGGTGCTGGCGAGGATGACGCTGACGAACTCGCGCTGCTGCTGTTCTGCTGCGCTGCGCGGCTGCTGTGCCTGTGACTGGGGCGAGACCTGGCTCGGAGCTTGGCCCTGCTGGATGTCCGGGACCTGCCCGGTCAGCAGGTAGAAGAGGATCGCGCCGATGATGCCGACCGCGCCCCCGCCAAAGGCGAGGGGCCGCCCCATGCCCCCGCCCCGGCCGGCGTCGTCGACGTTGTCACTCCGTCGTCCGCCTTGCCATTCCATGGGCGGAACCTAGGCACGAGCGGGAACCGGCGGCGAGTGTCAAAACGGATGGTCTGTTCCTCCGGCATCGCACCTGGGCTGTGCCGTGCCCTCCGGCGTCATTTCTGGCTGGAATCCAGGGCGATGGAACCCCGGACCGAGACTCCCGTCCTCCAGGTTCGCCGCGCCGTGGTGGGCGAGGCGGCGTCCGTCGCGTTCCTGCTCCGGGTGGCCTTCGCCGAGGTGGCCAGGCTGTACACGCCCGAGGCGCTGGCCGCGACGCTGTTCGACGCCGCGGCGATGCGCAGGCGGATCCAGGACGGCACGCCGGTGTGGGTCGCCCTCCTGGATGGCGAGGCGGTGGGGACGCTCTCGGCCTTCGATCAGCCGGCGGGGCTACACCTCCGCAGCATGGCGGTGCATCCCGGCGCCCGGGGCCACGGGGTGGGCCGGGCGCTCCTGGCCGCGGCCGAGGGGTTCGGGCGCGAGCACGGGCACACCCGGGTGTTCCTCCGGACGACGCCCTTCCTGCACGCGGCGATCTCGCTCTACTCGCGAAGCGGCTTCACCCTCTGCCAGGGAGCCGAGCGGGACTTCCACGGCGTGCCGCTGTTCGAGATGGAGAAGGGGCTCGCCGCACGGGCCGCGCCGGCCGAGGGCGCCTAGCGCTTCGCGATGCTGCCGCTGCCGTGGGTCGCGGCGCTCACCGCGCTCGCCTCGCCGCTCCAGCGGATGTCGCCCGAGCCGTTCACCGACAGGCTGAGGGCGCCGCCCGCGACGCGGATGTCGGCGTCGCCCGACCCCTCGATCGCCACCGAGGCGTTCTTCGCCTTGAAGTCGGCGGCCTTGAGGTTGCCCGAGCCCCGGATGACCGCGTGGAGCGAGCCGGTCTGACCCTCGGCCAGAACCACGTCACCCGAGCCCTCGATGTTCACCGACATCCCGCCCGCCCCGCCCGAGAACTTCACGTCGCCCGAGCCCGAGATCTGGATTGCCACCTTCTCCTGATCCTTGAAGCCGGCGATGTCCGCATCGCCGCTCCCCTGGATGTGCAGCCCGCGGAACTCCGGCATCGTCACCCGGATCTTCTGCTTGCGATGGAAGTTCAGGTTCCGCCCATCGAGCGAGATGCGAAGCGTGTCGTCCTGGACCTCGGTGGTGAGGTGGCTCACGACCTCGGGGTCCATCTCCAGGGTGGCCCCGAACTTCCCGGGCCGGACCTCCAGGTCGACCGGAGCCATGAGGTCGATCTTGGTGAATCCGGAGACGCTCCGGGTCGGCGAGCCGGCGAGGGCGGGGAGGCCCAGCGTGCAGGCCGTGAGGAGGACGGGGACGAATCTCATGCCGGTCATACGGGCCTCCAGAGGGGTCATTTCAAGGGGCGGCGGCCGCCCGGGCCTCCCGGGCCAGCTCCTCGAGGAGCCGGTCGAGCACCGGGAGGGCCGCGCCGAGGCGGGGGAGCCCGGCGGCGAGCAGGGCCTCGGGGTCTCGCCCGGTGCGCCGGAGGTCCTCGGCGGAGCTGTCGACCCAGTCGCGGAAGCCCTCCGGGCCCAGCTCGGCGTGGAACTGGATCCCCACCGAGCGGCCGACCCGGTACCCCTGGGCGGGGTAGGTCTCCCCCCGGAAGAGGGGGCGCCCGGGGACGGGCTCGAAGGTGTCGCCGTGCCAGTGAACCGCGTCGAAGGTCTCCGGCAGGTCCTGCAGCAGGGGGTCCTCGGAGGAGCCCGCCCGGGTGACGGGCCCGACGCCGATGCTCATCCCGCGAGCGCCGCGGAACACGGCGGATCCGGCGGCCGCCGCGAGCAGCTGGGAGCCCAGGCACAGGCCGATGCAGGGCCGGTCGGCGGCGAGCCGGGCGCGGAGCACGTCGAGCTCCACCTGGAGGAAGGGAAACGCCTCGGCGTCGTACACCCCCATCGGACCGCCGAGGACGACGAGGAGTGGGGCGCGCGCGTCGGCCGCCGGGTCCGGCGAGCGGAGGCGCTCCACCACTCGGAATCCGGCCCGTTCCAGAGGCGCGCGGAAGCGGGCGAGGCCCTCGTTGGGCTCGTGGAGGTAGGTGACGACGTCGAGCGGTGCCGTCATCCGGACGAGCTCCTTTCACCGGAGCAGGGGACCGGCCAAGCACACTTGACCTTCCGTCCGACATCCCCGTAGGTTGCGCGCGCCTCGCGCTGGCTTAGGTTGGCTGGCTCCCCGAGCAGCGGCGCCCCCGTGTCACACCCCACATGAGGGACTCGTCCGCCGTCCATCCTCCGGCTTCCGGGGGACGGACACAGCACCACCTTGGGGTCGCAGTGAAGCACCGATAGGACTTTCCAACTCTATGCAGCAAAACCTCAACCCACAGCTCGACGGCGGCGACGAGGATTTCGCCTCCCTCTTCGAGGCCTCGCTCAAGGAGCGCGGCGGCGAAGGCATCCTGAAGGAAGGCGACCTGGTCAAGGGCACCGTTGTCCAGGTCACCAAGGACTACGCGGTCGTCGACATCGGCTACAAGTCAGAAGGCCAGATTCCCATCTCGGAGTTCACCAATCCGCGAGGCGAGGTCACCGTCAAGGACGGCGATCCCGTGGAGGTGCTCCTCGAGAGCCGCGAGAACGATACCGGCATGGTCGTCCTCTCCAAGGAGAAGGCCGACAAGATGCGCATCTGGGACGAGATCTCCGCCGCGTGCGAGCGGGACGAGATCGTCAAGGGCGTCATCGTGGGCCGGGTCAAGGGAGGCCTCAGCGTCGACATCGGCGTGAAGGCGTTCCTTCCGGGCAGCCAGGTGGACATCCGCCCGGTCCGGAACCTCGACCAGTACATCTCGAAGGAATTCGAGTTCAAGGTCATCAAGTTCAACAAGAAGCGCGGGAACATCGTGCTGTCCCGGCGCGTGCTCCTCGAGAAGCAGCGTGAGGAGCTGAAGAAGGAGACCCTCAAGAACCTCAAGGAGGGTGCGGTCCTGAAGGGCGTGGTGAAGAACCTCACCGACTACGGCGCCTTCATCGACCTCGGCGGCATCGACGGGCTGCTCCACATCACCGACATGTCCTGGGGCCGCATCGGTCACCCCTCGGAGATGTTCAACGTGGGTGACGAGGTCCGGGTGGTCGTCCTCAAGTTCGACCCCACCCAGGAGCGCGTCAGCCTCGGTCTGAAGCAGATCCAGGAAGATCCCTGGCACCGGGCGGACGAGAAGTACCCGGTGGGGACGCGCGTGCACGGCCGCGTCGTCAGCATCACCGACTACGGCGCGTTCGTGGAGATCGAGCAGGGCGTGGAGGGTCTGGTCCACGTCTCCGAGATGTCCTGGACCAAGCGCCTCAAGCACCCGTCGAAGGTGCTCGAGGTGGGCCAGGAGGTCGAGGCGGTGGTGCTGGACATCGATCCGAAGGCCAAGCGCATCGCGCTGGGCATGAAGCAGATCGAGGCCAACCCCTGGACGCTGCTCGAGGACAAGTACCCGATCGGGTCGATCATCAAGGGGCAGGTCCGCAACGTCACCGACTTCGGCATCTTCGTCGGCGTCGAGGAGGGCGTGGACGGCCTGGTCCACGTCTCGGACATCAGCTGGACCCAGCGCATCAAGCACCCCGGCGAGCTCTACAAGAAGGGCGATGAAGTCGAGGCGATGGTGCTCAACATCGACGTCGAGAACGAGCGCTTCAGCCTCGGCATCAAGCAGCTGCAGCAGGACCCCTGGGAGACCCTCAGCGAGCGGCTGCCGGTGGGCAGCAAGGTCAACGGGAAGGTGACGAAGGTCACCGACTTCGGGGCCTTCGTGGAGATCGAGCCCGGCATCGAGGGCCTGGTCCACGTCTCCGAGCTGAAGGACGAGCGGGTGGAGAATCCCCGCGACGTCGTCAGCGAGGGCCAGGAAGTGGCGGTGAAGATCATCGACATCAACACGCCCGACCGGAAGGTGGCGCTGTCGATGAAGGCGCTGCTGCACGAGGGCGAGGACGACTACCGCGAGTACCTGCGCAAGCAGGCCGAGGGGTCGAAGGCGCGCCTCGGCGATGTGATGGCGTCGAAGCTGCGGCGCTAGGCTGAGCCGCCTCGGTGGCCACGGGCCGGGTTTCCTTCGGGAGGCCCGGCCCTTTGTGTTTTCGGGCTCGGAGCTGGGGAAGGTGCCAGACACCTTCGATCGTCTTCCATCGGGTTCTCGGAAGGGGCTCCCGCCTTCGCGCTCGCGTGCCTCCGGAGGAGGGCGATCAAGGCGACCCAGAAGGGGCGAGGGGCTGCCGCGTTGCTCGGATGCTCCGGCCTGCGTGACTTCAGACGCTCCGCAGACGCGTGGGTGAGGTCCCCGCACTCCGCGGATCCGAAGACGCGCGGGTCAAGCCGGCGTCCGACGCCGTGAGCAGGCCACACTTGAGGCAATAGCAACGACTATGACTGTGAGTGGTGGTTGCGACTGCTCAACCCATGGATCGTTGGTTCAGGGGTTTCTCTGTGAGTGAGGGTTGTTGCTATTGCCTCAAGCGCCCGACGAGCGCACCACGGAGCTCCCCGGTCGACCCGGGCAGTCACGGCAGCGGCTGATCGACGTCGCCCGCCCGCGCCTCCCGGAGCGCAGGGGATCGCGCAGGCCGCTCGAGCGTGCGCCGGGGCGGGTCCGCCGGCCGGTCCGCGTCCGCCCTGAGCCATCCGGACACATTCGAATCACCGCGCCGCGCTAGCGTGCCTCCGATGCGGCGGCTCACCGAGGCGGCGATCCTCTCTGCACTGGCCATCGGCTGCGCTCCCAACACCGCGCTCCGCTCGAACGCCTGGTTCCCCTCGAGCGACTCGACCCAGAGCCGCCGCCCCACCGACTGCTCCGACCTCCAGCCTCCGGCGCCCGCCGGGACCGTCGGCGACGCTGTCGAGCCAGGGCGCGGCGCGGTGCTGCAGCAGCCCGCGGACCTCGGCGTGGGGCCCGTCCGGCGAGTCTGGAGCTCCTCCGTCTCCGGGGTCCCCCTCGAGTGGGTCGCTCCCGACGTCCCCGAGGCCCGCAGGCTGTGGCTGCTCCGCGCCGCGGACTCGGGGCGCTGCGTCGTCGGCGTCTGGAGCTCCTCCCAGCTCGGCATCCAGGTCATCCGCCACGTCTTCCGGAACGACGAGAAGCTGGAGATCGTCGTCCTGGGCCTCGGGCCACCTCCCCGCATCGGCTGGATGGTCCTCGTGACCGACGGCTCCCGCCTCTGGTCGGGCCTGCCCAGCCGGGACACACGCCCCGGAGCCCTCGTCGCCGAGCACGTGGAGTTCAGGGAGGAGGCAGATCACCTGCGGCTCCTGGTCCTGGACGGGGGGCGTTCGGCCGTCCTCGACTTCGATGGTCGGCAGTTCGTCGGCCCGCCCTAGTCCCAGCCCGACCGACTCGAGATCGGGTTGACCGGGGCTGCCCTGCGTGACAATTCAATGCTTTGCCTCAAGCAGGAGCAAAGCCCATGGCCCGTGACGTCGTGATCGTCGGCGCTGTCCGTACTCCCATCGGAAGCTTGCTGGGGACCCTGTCCTCGCTCACCGCGCCGCAGCTCGGCGCCATCGCCATCAAGGCCGCCCTCGAGCGTGCCGGCGTCGACCCGTCGAAGGTCGAGGAGGTCTGGATGGGCAACGTCCTCCAGGCCGGTCAGGGCCAGGCTCCCGGTCGACAGGCCGCCATCGCCGCCGGCATCCCCGAGACCGTCCCCGCCAACACCCTCAACAAGATGTGCGGCTCGGGCCTGAAGACCGTCATCTCCGCCGCCCAGGCCATCGCCCTCGGCGACGCCGACGTCATCGTCGCCGGCGGCATGGAGTCGATGAGCAACGCCCCGTACCTCTCGCTCAACATGCGGCAGGGTGCACGCATGGGGAACGTCGAGATGAAGGATCACATGGTCCTCGACGGGCTCTGGGACGTGTACAACCAGATGCACATGGGCATGTGCGCCGAGGCGTGCGCCGCGGACTTCAAGATCAGCCGCGCCGCCCAGGACGAGTTCGCCCTCGAGTCCACCAACCGCGCCATCCGCGCCCAGAAGGAAGGCCTCTTCAAGGCGGAGATCGTCCCCGTCCCGGTGCCGCAGAAGAAGGGCGACCCGGTGCTGGTCTCCGACGACGAGGGCCCGAAGACCGCGAGGCCCGAGAAGATCGCGACCCTCAAGCCGGTCTTCAAGAAGGACGGCACCGTCACCGCCGCCAACGCCTCGTCGATCAACGACGGCGGCGCCGCCCTGGTGCTCATGTCCGCCGACCGCGCCAAGGCGGAGGGCAAGACCGTCCTCGCCCGCATCACCGGCTACGCCACCGCGGCCCGGAAGCCGGTGGAGTTCACCATCGCCCCCGCCGACGCGATCAGGAAGCTCCTCGAGCGGACCAAGACCTCCACCTCCGACGTCGACCTCTGGGAGATCAACGAGGCCTTCGCCGTCGTCGCCATCGCCAACAACCAGATCCTCAAGCTCGACCCGGGCAAGGTGAACGTCCGCGGGGGCGCGACCTCGCTCGGCCACCCGATCGGCGCCTCCGGCGCCCGGGTGCTGGTGACCCTGCTCCAGGCGTTGAAGGACACCGGGAAGAAGCGGGGCGTGGCCTCGCTCTGCATCGGTGGCGGTGAGGGCATCGCGCTGATGGTCGAGCGCTGACCGGGGAGACGACATGAACAAGGTGGTGGCCAGTGCCGACGCCGCCGTCGCGGGCATTCCCGACGGCGCGACGGTGATGTCCGGCGGGTTCGGTCTGTGCGGGAACCCCGAGAACCTGATCGCCGCGCTGGCGAAGAAGGGCGTGAAGAACCTCACGCTCATCTCCAACAACTGCGGAACCAACGACTACGGGCTCGGCGTCCTGCTCAAGGCCCGGCAGGTCCGGAAGATGGTCGCGTCCTACGTGGGCGAGAACAAGGAGTTCGAGCGACAGCTGCTCGCGGGCGAGATCGAGGTCGAGCTCAACCCGCAGGGCACTCTCGCCGAGCGGATTCGCGCCGCCGGATGCGGCATCGGCGGCTTCTTCACCCCCACCGGCGTCGGCACCAAGATCGCCGAGGGCAAGGAGACCCGGACCATCGAGGGCAAGGAGTACGTCCTCGAGAAGCCCCTCCACGCCGACTTCGCCATCATCCGCGCCTGGAAGGCGGACCGCTGGGGCAACTGCCTGTTCCGCGAGACGGCCCGCAACTTCTCCCCCCTCATGGCCATGGCGGCGAAGACCACCATCGTCGAGTGCGAGAACCTGGTGGAGGTGGGAGAGATCGATCCCGACCAGATCCACCTCCCCAGCATCTTCGTCCAGACGGTGCTGAAGGGCCCTCGCTACGAGAAGTGGATCGAGAAGCGCACCGTGCGCAAGCGCGCCTGACCGGAGACCCACGAACATGGCCCTCACCCGCGAACAGGTCGCCCGCCGCATCGCCCAGGAGCTGAAGGACGGCTGGTACGTCAACCTCGGCATCGGCCTCCCCACCCTCGTCGCCAACTACATCCCGCCCGGGATCGACATCCTCCTCCACTCCGAGAACGGCCTTCTCGGCATCGGCCCCTGGCCGCTGGAAGGGGAGGAGGACCCCGACCTCATCAACGCGGGCAAGGAGACCGTCACCGCCATCAAGGGGGCGTCGTTCTTCGACTCCGCCACCTCGTTCGGGATGATCCGCGGCGGACACATCGACTTCGCCGTGCTCGGCGCGATGGAGGTCTCCGCCCAGGGGGACCTCGCCAACTGGATGATCCCCGGCAAGATGGTGAAGGGGATGGGCGGCGCCATGGACCTGGCCATCGGCGCCAAGCGGGTCTTCGTCGCCATGGAGCACGCCACGAAGGAGGGGAAGCCGAAGATCCTCGAGCGCTGCTCCCTCCCGATCACCGGACGGAAGTGCGTGCACCACATCGTGTCGGACCTCGCCTACATCGACGTCACCCCGGAGGGGCTCCTCCTCCGCGAGGTGGCGCCGGGGATCACTCCGGAGCAGGTCCAGAAGCTGACCGAGCCGCGCCTCCGCATCTCCCCCGAGCTGCGCGAGATGCCGGTCTGAGTCAGCGCAGCGCCGCGTCCGGACCTAGAGGTGACTGCGGCGGCCTGGTCCTCGCTGACCATTGTCGCCTTGAGACACACCGATGAGCGTCCGTCTGCCGCCGCCCTGACCTAGAGGTGACTGCGGCGGCCTGGTCCTCGCTGACCATTGTCGCCTTGAGACACACCGATGAGCGTCCGTCTGCCGCCGCCCTGACCTAGAGGGGAGTGTCCCTGGTCTGCTACCATTGCCTGGACGGAAGGCGCGTCCAGGATGTCCAGCGACAAGCCCAAGAGCGGACGCAGGGCGGACCGGCTCGAGCACGAGCTGCCGGTGGCGTACCGCACCGTCGACGGCTTCATCACCGACTGGGCCACCAACCTCTCCCGGGGTGGGATGTTCATCAACTCCCGCAACCCGCTCCCCCTCGGGACCACGGTGCGGATCATCCTCCAGCTCCCGGACGCACCCGTTCCCTTCGAGGTGCGCGGGCGCGTGACCCGGGTTCAGGAGTTCGACAACCCCACCAACCAGGTTCCTGGAATGGGGGTCGAGTTCGTCGATGTCACCGACGAGCTCCGGGACCGCATCGCCCGCTTCGTGGAGCAGCTGCGGCGCGAGCTTCCCGATACGGGCCGCCTCCCGGGTCCGGTCCAGGGCAGCAAGCCGAGCTGAGCGGGCCACGCGTCCTCCGCGGAGCCGGGCCGTGAGCAGGGGCGCCGGACCCAGGATGCGCCGGGGTTCCCGGAGGCCCGTCCCGCCACCCCGCGCCCGTGGCCGGCCCGGCACCGAAGCGACCGCCCGGGCCGGGAAGGAGCCGGGCGGCTCACCGCACGAGGTCGAGGTGGAGCGTCTCTCCGCCGATGGGGAAGGGGTGGCGACCTGGAACGGGCGGGCGCTCTTCGTCCCCGGTGCCCTGCCCGGGGAGACGGTGCGAGTCGTTCCCACCGTGGAGGGCAAGGTACAGCGCGGAACGCTCCTCGAGGTGGTCCGCCCGGCCCCGGAGCGCATCGCTCCCGGCTGTCCGCTGGCCGGGACGTGCGGGGGTTGCGACTGGCTCCACCTCGCGCCGGCCGCCCAGCGTCGGGAGCGGGAGAGCGCGGTCCGCGCGGCCCTCGAGCGGCTCGGAGGCCTGGACCTGTCCGCCGTGCGCTGGTTGCCGACGGTGGCCGCGGGGGACGCGGGGACCCGGCGTCGGGCGGACCTGACCTGGACCGGGACCGAGCTCGGCTATCTCCACCGCCGGACCCACGATCCCGTCCCCGTCGCGCATTGCCCGGCGCTGGTCGGGCCCCTGGCGGACCTTCCCGGCCGGCTCACGCCCCTGCTGCTGCCGCTCGGACGCCGCCTGCACGCGGTCCGGCTGCTGGCCGAGGGGAGCAAGGTCGCGGTGGCCCTCGAGCTCACCGGAGCGCTCACTTCCCGCGCCCGCGAGGTGGGCCTCGCGCTGGTCCGGACCGGCGTTCGCGGGGTGGTGCTGGTGCCCGAGGAGGGCGGGAGCGAGGACGTCGGCCGCCCGACGCTCCGCGCGCCGGCCCCCCTCCGGTCCGACGTCTCCCTCCTGCTCCGCCCGGAAGCCTTCTCCCAGGCCCACGCCGAGGGCACCGCGCTCCTCGTCGAGCGGGCGCTCGACCTCCTCGCGCCGACCGGAACGGAAGGTGCGCTCGAGCTGCACGCCGGCACCGGCACCTTCACCTTCGCGCTCGCCGGGCGCGCGGCGTCGGTCCTGGCGGTCGAGTCGTCCGCGCTCTCGGTGCGCCTGGCCGTGGCCGCCTCGACCGAAGCGCACCTCGGGAACGTGCGCTTCGTGCAGGGCGACGCGGAGAGGGTGAGCCGTGGGCTGGTGAAGGAGGGGCGGAGGTTCGAGCTGCTCCTCGCCGATCCGCCGCGGATCGGAAGTCCGGGGCTCGGTGGGCTGGCGCGCGACCTCGGGGTCCAGCGGGTGCTCTACGCGGGCTGTGACGCCGGGGCACTGGCCCGGGATGCCGCGGGGCTGATCGCCGCCGGGTTCCGGCTCACGACGCTCGAGCTCGTCGACATGTTCCCAGGGACGCACCACTCCGAGACGCTGGCGGCGTTCGAGCGTGCGGCGTCAGTCTGAGGTATCTCCAGGGCCGATGGAGGCCCGCATCGTCGAGTTCGCCGAGGTCCTGCGCCAGAACGGCGTGCGGGTCGCCACGTCCGAGCTGCTCGACGCCAGCCGCGCAGCGACCCTCGTCGATCTCTCCGACCGAGAAGCGTTTCGCGCCGTCCTGCGCACCACGATGGTCAAGCGCTCGGCGGACCGGGCGCCATTCGACCGGGCCTTCGACGTCTTCTTCTCCGGGGTGGTCTCGCTGCTGGAGGGCGTGGAGCAGTCGCTGCTCGACGAGCTCGCGGCCACCGGCGCGCTCGAAGGCGACGAGCGGACGATGACCGTCGCCACCCTCAACCGCCTCCTCGGCGAGATGTCGCCACTCACCCAGGCGGTGCTGCGGGGCGATCGCGCGCGGCTGACGCAGCTGTTCCGTGGGGCCACGCTGCAGCTCGACTTCTCCCGGCTGCAGAGCCCGCTGCAGGCCGGGTTCTACTCCCGGAGGCTCCTCGCCGGGGCGGGCGGGGACGGGCTCCGCACCGACATCGGCGCCATCGAAGAGGAGCTGCGCCGCCGCGGCATCTCCGCCGAGGGCTTCGAGTGGGTGAGCCGGCGGCTCTCGGACCTCTTTCGCTCCCTCGAGGCCGACGCGCGACGCGAGGTGGAGCGACAGGCGAAGGCGCGGCTGCGCGGGACGTCGGGCGTGCTCGCCGAGCGGAGCTTCGCCAGCCTCAGCCGGGCGGAGCTCACCCAGGTCCAGCACGCGGTGCGACGGCTCGCCGAGCGCCTCAAGACGCGCCTGGTCCGTCGCCAGCGCAGTCGCCGGAAGGGGACGCTCAACGTCCGCCGCACGCTCCGCCGGAACATGAGCTGGGGCGGCATGCCGATGGTCCCGGTCTTCCGGTCCAGGCGGCCGCAGCGGCCGGAGGTGGTGGTGCTCTGCGACGTCTCCGAATCGGTGCGGAACGTCAGCCGCCTGATGCTCCTCTTCACCCACACTCTCCAGTCGCTCTTCGCGAGGGTGCGGAGCTTCGTCTTCGTGTCCGACCTCGGGGAGGTGACCGAGCTGTTCCGCACGCTCGAGCCCGAGCGGGCGCTCGACCTCGCGGTGACCGGGAAGGCAGTGTCGCTGCAGGCGAACTCGAACTACGGGAACGCCCTGGCGAGCTTCGTCCGCCGCGAGCTGCCGGCCATCACCCGGCGAACGACGGTGCTGATCATCGGCGACGGCCGGAACAACCAGAATCCCCCGAACGTCTGGGCGCTCCAGGAGATCCGGCGGAAGGCGCGCCGGCTGGTGTGGATCTGCCCCGAGGAGCGGCGAGCCTGGGGCGTGGGCGACAGCGAGATGGACCTCTACGCCCGGGTGTGCGACCAGGTGGTGGTGGTGCAATCCCTCTCCGACCTCGATCGGCTGGCGGACCAGCTGGTGCCCGCCGGGGCTCACTGATGGAGCGCTCGGGAGACCACGCCGCCGGGGGAGACGCGAGGACGCTGTCCTACGCCGCCTACCGCATCGACGCCGCGCTCCTCGAGAAGCTGCTGCACTACCAGCGCATCCTCCTCGACGACCTCCCGGAACGCTGGAGCCCCGCGGCGATGGCCTCGGCCCACCGGCTGGCGCTGGCGGCGTCCGGTCTCTCCCAGGACGTGGTCGAGCGAGCGCTCGCGGTCCTGCGGCGCTTCGCCGGGAACCGCGAGGTGGCGGGGCGCCTGCGGGCCCATGCCGCGGCCGTCGAGGCGGACCGGGCGGAAGACCTCGAGGGGCGGATCGCCGCGCTCGACCGGGAGCTGCGCGAGCGCGACGACCCCGAGACCATCGAGCTCCTCCTGCGACAAGAGGACGCAGTCCTCGACCTGCACCGCCGTCTGTCGCGCGTCCTCGGCGGGTGACCCCTCGCCGGATGCGGTACGGGCAGTCCCGTTTCCGGACGGGGGCGGCCGCGGACCGGCCGTTCGCCGCACGGCGCTGCCTGCTGGCCGGGGCACGCGAGTTGCTCGCCCCTCCTCGACCGAGGAGCCTTCCGATGCGCATGCACGACGTCGCACAGGACCTGCGTCTCGCCCTCCGCGCGCTCGCGCGTGCCCCGGCGTTCAGCCTCGCGGTGCTGGTGACCCTGGCGCTGGGCATCGGGGCGAGCACTGCCATCTTCAGCGTCATCTACGGGGTCCTGCTCCGGCCGCTGCCGTATCCGCAGGGAGAGCGGCTGGTGCACCTGACGCAGCCGGCGCAGCTCGCCGGCGTGAAGAACGTGGGCATCTCCCCGATGGAGGTGCGGGAGCTGCGCGGCCGCGCGACGACGGTGACCGACCTGGTCGAGTACCACTCCATGCCCTTCGTCATCCTCGGGGGACAGGAGCCGGAACGAGTCCAGACCGGAGTGGTCTCGGCCGAGTTCTTCCAGACGCTGGGGGTCCGGCCACTGGTGGGGCGACTGTTCGAGAAGGGCGAGGACCTGCCCGGAGCAGCCCCGGTGCTCCTCCTCAGCTACAAGTACTGGCAGACCCACCTCGGAGGCGACCCGCGCGTCGTCGGCCGCTCGTTCACGATGAACGACCGGGTGCACACGGTCGTCGGTGTCCTTCCCAACATCCCGCAGTACCCCGCCGAGAACGCGGTCTACATGCCGATCGACTCGTGCCCCTTCCGGCGTGCCGCGACCTGGGACCAGGTGCGCAACGTCCGCGGGCTCACCGTGTTCGCCCACCTCGCGCCGGGTGTGAGCCTGTCCCGGGCTCGCGCCGAGCTCGCGATCATCAGCAGCGCCTGGCAACAGGAGCACCCCGAGGATTACCCGAAGGCGCAGGGGCTGGGGCTCGACGCGCTCCTCCTCCAGGAGGAGCTGACCGGCACGGCGCGTCCGATGCTGCTTCTCCTGCTGGCCGCGACGGGGTTCCTCCTCCTCATCGTGTGCTCCAACGTGGCGAACCTGACCCTCGCGCGGATGCAGCGCCGGGAGCGCGAGCTGGCGGTGCGGACCGCGCTGGGCGCGTCGCGAGGCCGGATGCTCGGGCACCTCCTGACCGAGAGCGTCACGCTGGCGGTGATCGGAGGGCTCCTCGGGCTCGGGCTCGCTGCCGTGAGTCTGCCGCTCCTGGTGGCGTTCGCGGCGAAGCTGAGCACCCGCGCGGTCGAGGTGCGGATCGACTGGGTGGTGCTCGCCTTCACCCTGGTCGTGTCCATCGGGACCGGGGTGCTGGTGGGGGTCCTCCCGTTCTTCCGGCGCGCGCGGGACCTCTCCGGTGAGCTGAAGGATGGAGGTGGCGCCAGCTCCCGTCCGTCGGGCCGTCGGGCTCGGAGCGCGCTGGTCGTGGCGCAGGTGGCGATCTCCAGCGCGCTGCTGATCGGCGCCGGGCTGTTCCTCCGCAGCCTGCACGAGCTGTCGCTGGTCGACGTGGGCATCGACCTCGAGCACGTCCAGACGGCCCGGGTGGGCCTCGACTTCACCCGGTACGGCGGGACGGATCAGGCGAAGACCCGGCAGCTGGTGGACCGTCTCGTCGAGCGTCTCGCGTCGGCCCCGGGGACGGTCTCCGTCGGGGTGGGGAACGCGGTGCCGCTCCGGGGCTCGACGCCGTTCAGCGCCGCGTACATCGTCGACGGCCAGGCGAACGACGACCGCCAGCCGCTGGGGCAGGCCACCTTCAACGCGGTGACCCCGGAGTACTTCCGCACGCTCGGCATCCCGGTGGTGAAGGGCCGGGTGTTCAGCAGCACCGATCGCAACCAGGACAGCCCGGTGGTGGTGGTGAACCAGACGCTGGCCAAGCGCCGGTTCGCCTCCGACGATCCGGTCGGACGGCGGGTCTCCTTCGACGGCGGCAAGCAGTGGGCGACCATCGTCGGCGTGGTCGGCGACACCCGGCAGCAGGACCTCACGACCCCGGTGATGGAGGAGGTCATCGGCGCGTTCGCCGAGACCGGCTTCAATGACCTCCGGGTGTTCGTCCGGAGCCAGGCTCCGCCTCCGGCGATCTCCCGGCAGATCCGGGACGCGGTCCGGGAGCTCGATGCGCAGCAGCCCATCACCGAGATGCAGCCCCTGGCCGAGCAGCGGACGCAGGCGCTGGCACCGCACAGGCTGGTGGCCTCGCTGCTCGGGCTGTTCGCGGCGCTGGCGCTGGTCATCACCGCCTCGGGGCTCATTGGCGTGGTGGCGTACAGCGTGAGCCAGCGCACGCGCGAGATCGGCGTCCGGCTGGCGCTCGGGGCGGCCCCCGCGACCGTTCTGCGGATGGTGCTGGGGCAAGGGATGGCGCTGGTGGTGGGCGGGCTCTGCCTCGGCCTCGGGGTGGCGCTTGCGCTCTCGCGGGTCGGCAAGGGGCTGCTCTACGGAGTCGCGCCGGCGGATCCGCTGACCTACGCCTCGGTGGCGCTGGTACTGCTGGCCATCAGCCTCGCGGCCTGCGCGCTTCCGGCCCGCCAGGCGACGCGGGTGGATCCGATGCTCGCGCTCCGTTCCGAGTAGAGCGCCCCGCGCATCGGTGAACGGTCGCCGGGCCCGGTGAGCGGCCGTCTCCTGGCGCCGGCTCCTCGATGCCGCCGGGCCGTGACAGACTCGCCGCTCGATGGGCTGGCTCGGGTACGTCATCGCGTGGCTCCTCGCGGCGCTGTTCTGGACGCTGGCGAGCGCCTCCAGCTCGGGGCGTCCCCCGGTCCAGACGCTTCCCTACGGCCTCCTGATCATGGGTGTGGCCGGGACGATGGGGCTCGGGGTGTGGCGGCTCACGGGTCGCGTCCGCACCGACGGCCGGCCTGGCCGGTTCCTCGTGGTGCACGGTCTCGCGCTGGCGGTCTTCGCCTGCGTCTATGCCAGCGTGCTGGCCTGGCCGGACGTCGTGACCGGGCGGGCGGCCGGAGCGCTGGCGCGCCTTCGTCCGGTGCTTCTCTGGAACCTCCTGATGGGGAGCTGGCTCTACCTCGTCGTCGCCGGGTGCTCGTATGCCGTGCGCGCGCAGCGGCGGGCGCGTGCCGGCGAGCTGGCGGCGGGAGAGGCTCGGCTCCTGGCGCAGCAGGCCCAGCTGGCCGCGCTCCGGGCGCGTCTCAACCCGCACTTCCTCTACAACGCGCTCCACTCGGTGGGAGCGCTGGTCGCGCGCGATCCACGGCGCGCGGATCAGGCGCTGGAGCGACTCGGCGACCTCCTGCGCTACGTGCTGGATGCCGGAGACCAGGTGCCGTTCCGGAGGGAGTGGGCGTTCATCCAGGACTACCTCGCCTTCGAGTCGCTGCGGCTGGGGGAGCGGCTGCGGGTCGAGGCGAACCTCGAGCCCGCCGCCGGAGCCGTCCTCGCACCGCCGCTGATCCTCCAGCCGCTGGTGGAGAACGCCGTCCGGCACGGGCTCGCCGACCGGCCGGAGGGAGGCCGCATCGCGCTCGGCGCGCACCTCGAGGGAGGCCAGCTGGTGCTGACCGTCGACGACGACGGCACCGGGGCGCTGGTCGGGGAGGGGACGGGCATCGGCGTGAGCTCGGTGCGCGAGCGCCTCCGGGTCCTCTACGGTGACGCGGCGTCGGTCGAGGCCGGACCTCGAGCGCGCGGATTCGGGGTCACCTTGCGCCTCCCGGCCCGGAACGCGGACGAGGAGCTGGCGGCATGAGCGGAACGGACCCGCTCCGGGCGCTGGTGGTGGAGGACGAGCCGCTGGCCCGGGCGCGCCTCCGGGATCTGCTCGAGCCGGTCTCGTGGGTCCGCTGGGCCGGTGAGGCGGCGACGGTGAGCGCGGCACTCGAGGCGCTGACCCGGCTCCGGCCGGACCTGGTGTTTCTCGACGTGCAGCTGGCGGGTGGCTCGGGGCTCGACGTCCTCCGGGCAGCGGAGCCGGGGATGGGAATCATCTTCACCACCGCGCACGACCGGTTCGCGGTGGCGGCGTTCGAGCTGGGGGCGCTCGACTATCTGCTGAAGCCGTTCGGAGCCGAGCGCTTCGCGCGGGCGCTCGAGCGTGCGCGTCCCGTGCTGCTGGCGCGCCGGGGAACGGCGGCGGAGCGAGGGCGCGAGGTCCTCGGGCCGGATCGCCTGCAGCGTCTCTTCGTCCGCGACGGCGGGCGGATCGTTCCCCTGGCGGTGACCGACATCGAGCGGGTCCAGGCCTGCGACGACGTGGTGCTGGTGCACGCCGGGGGACGGACGTACCGGCTCGCCGTCACGCTGGCCGACCTCGAGGAGCGGCTGGATCCGAAGCGGTTCGTCCGGGTCCATCGCTCGCATCTGGTCAATCTGGATCAGGTGGTGTCGTTCGCGCCGACCGAGGACGCGAGGCTCCTGGTGACGCTCCGGAGCGGGAACACGATCTTCGCGAGCCGGCAGAGGTCGCGGGAGCTGCGGGGCCTCGGGCGCTGAGGCGCGGGCCGGGGCTCCTCGACACGGTGCCACGGATGCCGTTCGGCCTGTGGGGAACGCGAGGCGAGGTGGGGCCGTGGGCACTGCAGTGACGACCGGCCTGCGCGCATCTCGGTGCGCTGCCGGCGCCTGGCGGCCACTCCCTCCGATCAGGAACGCGCGGGCGGCGCCCCGGTTCGCTCCGCGCGAGCTGCCCCCCGCCGCCGGAGCGAGGGGGGTGGAGGCTATATCCACAACTCTCACTCGGAGAGAATCTGACCAACCACGGAACGGGATCTTGGCCGGGCGCAGTCTCACGGAACGTCCCAGTTGTGGATATAGCCTCCACGGTGGGCGGTCGCGAGGGCTGCGGGCTCTCGGCCAAAGAGGGGGAGTCGAAGCCCGATCA